>PVMS01168352.1_pt1 | contig 21800 bp, 25 predicted proteins | sample 1853461 | NCBI WGS metagenome assembly PVMS01 (sample SAMN08582032, study PRJNA380276) | Marine sediment metagenome, whole genome shotgun sequencing project. | isolation source: ocean sediment barecode stripped | collected 2017 | reverse complement strand
TTCTTGTTGTGCATTAATAATCAAAAAGTTAAAAAGTAAAAAAGTTAAAAATAAAATGTTTTTACTACGCATAGTTTTGATTTTAAGTTTGATGCAAATTTAAATGAGGTTGAACACTTTGACAGTAATAAATAGTACACACTTGTGTAACTTATACGACATAAAGTCTAAAAAAAAGATTTGAAATGGGGTTATAAAATGAATCTATATCATTTTTTATAATAAAATTAAATAAAAAAATGCATTGTGGATAAATAAGGCATTATTTTTTTCGAACTTTCATGTTTAACGCTTCAACACCTAATGAAAAAGCTATTGCAAAATATAAATATCCTTTTGGTATTGTGCCAACATGTTGATGGAATAGTACAGTGTTTGACAAATGAGCACCTTCGGTGATTAGCATAAAACCTATTAAAATTAAAAAGGATAATGCCAGCATTTGGATAGTAGGATGCTGGTTAACAAATTTACCTACAGGAGTGGCAAAAATCATCATGACAATCATAGAGATAATTACAGCCGTTATCATAATAATTAAAGCACCTTCTATACCAGTGGTCATCCCAACAGCGGTTAAGACAGAATCAAATGAAAAAACTATATCAATCATTACGATTTGAACGATCACCATTTTTAAAGTTGAAGCCTTCGTTTTAATTTGAGAGGATTCCTGTATTTCAGCTCCTTCTACTTTGTGCCTAATTTCATTGGTGCTTTTGTACAATAAAAACAGTCCTCCTAAAATTAAAATAACACTTTGACCTGTTATTCCTGCTTTGAACCAGGATAAATCAATATAATAGAAAGGATTTTTCATTGAAATCAAATAGGAAATACCAAATAATAGCATAATTCTAAAAATCATTGCTAAAACCAAACCAATTCGTGTTGCTTTATTAATTTTGTTTTTAGGGAGTTTTCCTGCGGCAATGGAAATAAAAATAATATTGTCTATTCCTAGAACAATTTCAAGAAATGTTAATGTTAATAATGCAACCCAGGCTTCCGCATGCAAAAATATTTCCATTAATTGATTTTATTTTTTAATAATTGTCCCTTTCTGGATATAATTTGAATGGCCGATGACTGCCTCAAAATCGTATGAGTCTTTTTTAAGGCTGGTAATTTTTACATGAATTGGATCCTCATCAATTGCTGTTTTTGGGTGCAACATTTTGAGTGTATAATTAAAATTGTTTTTCCAGAAGATAGAAAGAGAATCTATTCTGCTTTCATATTTTTCAATCTGTAGAGAATCCTGCCTGATTATAATAGTTTTTTCATAGCCTTTTCCTGCAGGAATTTCAAAAGTTCCAGTTTTAAAACGATCCAGATTAAGTTCTTCTCTTTTACACGATAGAATGAGTGTAAATAAAACGATTATTAATGCAAATTTATTCATTTATATACCAGTGTAATTACTTGGAGTAATGGCTTTTAGTTCTTTTTTGATTTCATCGGAAACTTCTAAACCATCAATAAAATCAGACATGGATTTTTGCGTAATTTTTTCATTGGTCCGAGTCAACCCTTTCAATGCTTCATAAGGACTGGGATAGGCTTCTCTGCGCAATATTGTTTGGATAGCTTCCGCAACTACTGCCCAATGATTTTCCAGGTCATCTGCAAATTTATCTTTGTTGATTAGTAGTTTATTCAATCCTTTCAATGTGGAGGTGAACGCAATAATGGTGTGAGCAATAGGTACACCAACATTTCGTAATACTGTTGAATCTGTTAAATCACGTTGCAATCTGGAAATTGGAAGTTTTGCCGACAAATGCTCAAAAATCGCATTCGCAATTCCTAAATTCCCCTCAGAATTTTCAAAATCAATCGGATTTACTTTATGAGGCATGGCTGAAGATCCAACTTCACCCTTTTTAATTTTTTGTTTGAAGTAATCCATTGAAATATAGGTCCACATATCCCTGTTAAAGTCAATTAAAATAGTATTGATTCTTTTCAATCCATCAAAAAGACCCGCTAAATGATCGTAATGTTCAATTTGAGTTGTTGGGAAAGAGTAGTGTAATCCCAATATATTTTCAATAAAATGAGTTCCAAATTCTTTCCAGTCAATAGAAGGGTATGCCACTTTATGCGCGTTGAAATTTCCTGTTGCTCCCCCAAATTTGGCAGCGTAAGGTACATGTTGTAATTGTTTTACTTGTTGTTCAATACGTTCAATAAAAACAAAAATTTCTTTCCCCAATCTGGTTGGAGATGCGGGTTGACCGTGTGTACGTGCCAACATGGGTATATCAGACCACGCAATGGCCAATTGTCTTAATTTTTCTATCAGAGCGGCTAATTCAGGATAATAAACCAGATCAAATGCATCATTAATAGATAATGGGACTGAAGTGTTATTAATGTCTTGTGAAGTTAGCCCGAAGTGTATGAACTCTTTGTGTTTTTGCAATTTTAATGCATCAAATTTTTCCTTGATAAAATATTCAACCGCCTTTACATCGTGATTCGTAACTTTTTCAATGTCTTTTATTCTTTGAGCATCTTCGGAAGAAAATTCAATATAAATTTTTCTTAAATCCGTAAAATGAGAAATATCGAAGTCAGCCAATTGAGGCAATGGAATTTCACATAAGGCGATAAAATATTCGATTTCTACTTTAACCCTATAATTGATAAGTGCTTCTTCTGAAAAATAAGGAGCTAAACTTTCAACCTTGCTTCTATATCTGCCATCAATTGGTGAAATGGCGCTTAAACTTGTTAAGGACATCATTTAAATTTTATTAAAAAAACAAAATTAATGAAATTAACCCAAAACAAGCAAAATTATTTATTGTTTATCCAGCTTAAAATTTTCTTTCCACGAGCTTTGTAACCACTGCTTTCTCTTGTAATATTCTGTTGAAGAATTAATTGCAATTCTTCGTGCACCCAATCAGTATTTTTCCCAAATAAAAATAATTGTTCCATGGCATACGCTTTAACCGCTACTTTTTGATCACTGATTAACCAATCGAACCCGGCTTCAATCATTTTTTCAATATGGGTGGTTTTAATAGCAGATTGAACGATTGAGGGTGTTGTTGAAGTATAAGATTTTGCCAAAAACTGACAAATTTTTGAAAGTGGCCGAATAGCACTTTCAAATTTTACTATGCTTAGGTTTTCAGTAAAATAATTGAGATGAGGAGCTAACCATTCTAATTTTTTATCACAAACCAGCTCTAAAACCCAAGCCGCTTTTATAGAGATCTTATTATCAATTTCAAAAGCGATATCAAGCAAATATTTAAAAAGTTCTTTGTTTTCTAAAACAATATGAGCAACCTTTGTACGATTGACTAGCCTGGCATTTTCTATATTGTTGAGTTGATGAATCAAATAAATCTTACTCATTTTTTTTTGTTTTTTTTCTTAGGGGATAATTTGTACAGTAAATAAATAAAACCTACCAGTATATGTAGTATCACCAAAATCATAATAGTATAAAACCAAAAATTTGAAATTCCCATCATAAATAAATTGTCTTTAAAAGTAAGAAAGAATATTATATCTTTAAATTTTAAAATTAATTAATTATGAGATTTTTATATGTAGTAGTTGTGCTAATTTTTTTGGGTGTTCAAGGAAATTCTCAACAGGTATATTCAAAAAAGGAACCTTTTGCTCATACCTATTCAATTGTGGCAAGAGATACTGTTACCGGCGACATGGGAGTTGCGGTACAATCCCACTGGTTTTCTGTTGGAAGTATAGTATCCTGGGGGAAAGCAGGAGTTGGCGTGGTTGCAACACAATCATTTGTAAATCCTTCGTTTGGACCTAGAGGATTGAGCTTATTAGAAAACGGATTGACACCAAAAATGGCTGTGGAGACATTAATGGCTCTTGATGAGGGAAGGGATGTGCGTCAATTAGCTATTTTAGATGTTCACGGGAATGTGGAAGCTTATACAGGTAAAAGTTGTATTGAAGCGGCCGGTCACCAAATGGGTTCTAACTTTTCTGTTCAGGCAAATTTAATGGAGAAAAACACGGTTTGGCCAGCAATGGCATTAGCATTTAAAAGGTCAAAAGGCAGTTTAGCTGAACGAATGCTTTTTGCTATGGAAGCTGCACAAAATGAGGGAGGTGATATTCGCGGCAAACAATCTGTAGCTATTTTGGTCGTTAAAGGAAAGAGTACCGGAAACAGTTGGGAAGATAGAATTGTTGATTTGCGTATAGAAGATCATGAAAATCCGTTGAAAGAAATGCGAAGAATATTAAATATTCATAAAGCCTATGATTTCATGAATAAAGGTGATTTGGCAGTTGAAGTGGGAAATAATGATTTGGCAAAAGAACAGTATCGGCAAGCTCAAAAATTGATCCCTGATAATTTGGAAATGAAATATTGGTATGCTATAACCTTGGCAAATAATGGAGAAATTGATGAAGCAAAGATCATTTTAAAAGATATTTTTAAACAAAATAGCCAGTGGAAAACATTGATTCCAAGATTGGTAAAACCAAAATTATTGTTGATTACAGATGAAGAATTGCAAGAGATATTAAAATTATAAAGAATGAGGAAAGTATTGTTAAGTGTTTTAGTTGGACTGATTTTAATTCAATTTATAAGACCAGATAAAAATAATTCCGGTGACAGGTCCAATGATTTTACTACTGAGATGGAAGTTCCGGATGAAGTAAAAGAAATTATCATGACATCCTGTGCCGATTGTCATTCAAATAAGACCAAATACCCTTGGTATAGTAAGATTGCACCTGTTTCATGGTATATTGCTCATCATGTAAATGAAGCGAAAGAACATTTAAATTTTTCGGAATGGTCTGCTTATAACAAAGATCAGAAAAATCATATAATAAATGATTTGGAAGAAGAATTGGAGGAACATGAGATGCCTTTAAAAAGTTATTTAATAATACATAAAGATGCTAAATTGACAGATGAACAGTATGAAATTTTGTTAACTTGGGTAAAAACCCTTAAAGTTGAATAATTAGATTGCAATTAGCACGTTAATTCCGACAGAATTCAGGAAGAACTAAAAAAATAAAATAAAAATAAACATATGAAAAATTATATTTCAATTTTTGTTTTGATAGTGTTGTTTATGAGTAATAATTCAATGGTTGCTCAGGACGAAACAAATCAGTTCGACGGTAATGGAAAAAGATCAGGCGTATGGAAAAAATATTATAAAAATAAGCGCATACGTTACGAGGGGCAATTTGAAGGAGGGAAGGAAGTCGGTGTTTTTAAATTTTATAGTGCTTTAAATTCAGACCATCCAATAGCAGTTAAAACATTTGATAAATTGAGCTCAACAGCAGACGTAAAATTTTATACGGAAGAAGGAATATTAGAGAGTGAAGGGTTTATGAATGGTAAAAATCGTGTTGGTAAATGGTTGTATTATCATAAAGATGGGGTTGCAATAATGAGTGAAGAAAACTATTTTGAGGGTGTTTTAAATGGAGAAACAAAAACCTTTTATAAATCAGGAGAAGTCACGGAAATTTTATTTTATTCCAAAGGTGAACTTCATGGAAAAGCTAAAAGATATGATATAAATGGTGCTTTAGTTAGTGACTTAACATATGAAAAAGGAAAATTGAACGGACTTGCAAAATTCTTTAATACTGACGGAAAACTAATGTATACAGGAAATTATGAAAATGACGTAAAAGCAGGAAAATGGGAGTATTATGAAGATGGAAAGCTGGAAAATGTAAATAAGCTAAAACAATAATACTATGGGAATAATAGATTAATTTATGACAACAATTTTTAATTGATAAAAGCACTTATGCAAACCTTTAAACAAATTTTCTTTAAAGTAATATTATTTTTTTTATTCATTTTCTTTAGTTCAGTCCAAAGCATTGCTCAGGCAGATTATGAGGAAGAACGCTATGTTCCTGAGACCAACCCTTTAGTACTGGAAAAATTAGAAGATTGGAAAAATTTGAAATTTGGATTATTAATGCATTGGGGAGCCTATAGCCAATGGGGAATTGTGGAATCCTGGTCACTTTGCCCGGAAGAATACGGCTGGTGTGTAAGAACCAAGGGTAGTAACCCGAATGATTACGTGACCTATAAAAAAGAATATGAAGATTTAAAAAAAACGTTCAATCCTGTAAATTTCAATCCTGAAAAATGGGCAAATGCAGCTCAATATGCAGGTATGAAATATATGATCTTCACCACAAAGCATCATGACGGATTTACGATGTTTGATTCAAAATATACGGACTACAAAGTTACAGACCCAGATTGTCCTTTCTCAATCAATCCGAGGGCAAATATTACAAAGGAAATATTTAAGGCATTTAGAGAAAAAGATTTTTGGACAGGAGCTTATTTCTCAAAACCTGACTGGCATCATCCTAGTTATTGGGATCCTAAATACCCGCCACGAGATAGAAATGTAAATTATGAACCGGAATCAAATCCTGAAAAATGGCAAAATTTTATAGATTTTACACACAATCAAATCTTAGAGTTGTTGACAGATTACGGGAAAGTGGATATTCTGTGGTTAGATGGCGGATGGGTGTCGAAACAAAACGTAAGCAGTATTACGAGTTGGTATGATCATCAATTAAAAAACAGTAAAACAGGTTATTTGAAGCACCGCATAGTAAATCAGGACATAAAAATGGATAATCTTGTTAAAAAAGCCCGAGAGAAGCAGCCTGATTTGTTGGTAGTAGATCGTGCTGTTCATGGTACCAATCAAAATTATTTAACTCCTGAAAATCGAGTTCCTGAAAAAGCGTTGAATTATCCCTGGGAATCATGTATTATTTCCGGAGGAGGATGGGCCCATACGAAAGATGCTAAATATATGAGTGGATATCAAGGTGTTCAGTTATTGGTTGATATTGTATCTAAAGGAGGAAACCTTTTATTAAATGTTGCGCCAACTCCAGAAGGTGAATGGCAACAGGGAGCATATAATTTATTGAATGAATTTGGGGATTGGATGAAAATAAATGCTGAAGCAATTTATAATACCAAAACTATTGCTCCATATAAAGAAGACAATATCTGTATGACAAAAAAAGATGACGGAACTGCTTATTTTATGTATATGACAAAAAAAGATGAAAAAGTGTTGCCTGCCATGGTTACAATAAATTCACATCAACCTGAAAATAAGGCTACAGTAACATTATTGGGAACCAATAAAAAATTAAAATGGGTAACCACTGGTGATGAAGGTTTTAAAATAAGTATTCCTGACAAATTAAGAAAAAATCCACCTTCAAAGTATGTATGGGTTTTTAAAGTATCTGAAATAAAATAATGTCATCTTATTCTTCTAATGAAATTTAAAATAAATATTCTAACAGCTTTACTTTACTTTATAATAAGTGTACCAAATGCCCAGAACATACCTATCGAGGTTGTATATCAAAGGTACAACAACGGTAAGAAGGACATAAACTATTCATATGTTTTAAAATTTTCGAATAACATCACTTATCTTTCAAAGAATGATGATATAATTCAGGAGTTTATCGATTATAATAAAAAAGCTACTATTGATATTATAGGATATCAAAACAAGAAATTCAAAACGGTTACTCCTTTTGAATCTTTACCAATTCCAACTATTACAACTGAAACTGAAAATATTTTAGGATTTGTATGTAAAAAGGCTGTATTTAAGGCATTTTCAAATACCATTGAGGTTTGGTATACGAGAGACGCAAAAGCTAAAGGGAGCCCTTATAAAAATTATATACTAGACAATAGTTTGGTTTTAAAAATTATTATCAATGGAAATAGAAAGATAATTGCTACTAAGATCCAACATATTTCGGCTAAAACTACTTTGGAATTTCCTTTTGAAAAAGCTGAAAAAATATCAATGGCTGAATTCAGAGAATTACAAATCAAATCACGTTACATTACTGTTCCTGTTTTTGATAAAGAACAAATAAATTTTGAAGGAGGACTTGAAAATCCAAAATTTGACAGCATAAATATTACGTACAGATGTTCTAAAGGAACTGTAATATTAAAAAGAATCAGACTTCCTGAGATAAACAAACAGGGTACCAGTATATTTGCCACTTTGACGAATTGGTCAAATGGAGATGCTTATGACAGAACTTGTAGTTTGTTTACAATTTCAAATAGAAAAGAAAAGTCAGTATTAGATGCGTTCAAAAAGGGTATAGATGTTTTGCCTGTTCTGCTGGATAATAAAGGTGAAGAATATCAGGGAGTTGTAAGCACTGAGAATTATGATGTTCCTGTCGAACTAATGCGTTTTTTTACTTCTTTTGGTGTATCACATTTCAATAAAAAAAGAGAAATTAACAATTATAAATGGAAAGATTCGGTTGTTTATAAACAAGAGATCACTTCTTTAATACCAACTGATGAAGATGAAATCTGGATTGGAGTTTTTATTGGGAATTATGACAAAGGAGGGCATAAAGTAAGTTTAGATTTAAATTTTTATCCGGCTTGGGAGCTTGAGTCAAAAAAAGAAAAATGGATCAATCCTTTGTTCAGTACAATAAATATATTGGAAATGTCAGGTCAAAACTATGGTAAAATGTTTAAAAATGATACTTTGAAAACATCTTTTATTCTGCCAGAGGGAGTTAAAAAAATACAGCTATTATATACTTCAACGGGTCATGGAGGTTGGGGAGGAGGAGATGAGTTCAATCCCAAATTGAATCAGGTTTTTATTGATGGAAAATTAGTATTTAGTCATGTTCCATGGAGAACTGATTGTGCAACTTACCGGATGTCAAATCCGGCATCAGGTAATTTTAAAAACGGACTATCGTCCAGTGATTTAAGCCGGTCAAATTGGTGTCCAGCTACGTTGACACCTCCATATTTTATTCCCCTAAAGCAATTAAAGCCTGGAAAACATACTATTGAAGTTGTTATAGATCAGGGAGATGATAAAGGTACCAGTTTTAATCATTGGGGCGTTACTGGAATTTTAACAGGAGAGTTTTCGAATTAAGACTAATTATAGTAAATATATAACGCAGTTAAAAAATAATTAACAACATATTTCATAAATACACTTTCATGATGGACAGAAGAAAATTTGTAGTAAGTAATGGTTTGGCGATGGCCGGATTGTCCTTGTATGGACATTCTTCATTCACTTTAAATAGCATAATCAGCGATAAGTTTATCTCAAATAGACCTCCTTTGGCCAAACGAACATATACGAGCGAGGCAGTTGAAAAAATTATTGCTGAAATAAAAAAAGAAATTATAGACGAAGAGTTAGCTTGGATGTTTGAAAATTGTTATCCGAATACTCTTGATACTACCGTAGATTATGAAATAATTGATGGTAAACCAGATACTTTTATAATAACAGGGGACATTGATGCCATGTGGTTAAGAGACTCTACCGCTCAAGTCTGGCCATATATGCCTTTGATTACTAAAGATAAAAAGATTAAAAATTTAATTAAAGGCTTGATAAATCGTCAGGCAAAATGTGTTTTAAAAGACCCTTATGCAAATGCGTTTTATAAAGATTTGTCGAAAGAATCTCATTGGAAAAGTGACCAGCCTTCACCAATACCCGGTGTACATGAAAGAAAATGGGAAATAGATTCATTATGTTATGTTGTACGATTAGCACATGAGTATTACAAGATTACAGGAGATACAAGCATATTTGACAGCAATTGGGATAAAGCAATGCGATTGATCGTAAAAACCTTAAGGAATGAACAAAGAAAAGAAGGAGTATCCCCTTATTATTTCATTCGACAAACTACTCAAATGATTGATGCTCCAATTTTTGGGTCAGGCCGTCCTATTAAATCTGTAGGATTGATAGCTTCCATGTTTCGCCCTTCTGATGATGCTACCATGTACCCTTATTTAATTCCATCAAATATTTTTGCTGTTATTTCATTGCAACAATTGGCTCATATTTACAATACGGAATTGAAAGAGCCCCTCTTTGCACAAGAATGCATTGATTTTTCAAATGAAGTTGATGAAGCAATTCAAAAATATGCGGTTATTGAACATTTGGATTTTGGTAAAATATATGCGTATGAAGTAGACGGATTTGGTAATAAATTGTTTATGGATGACGCCAATGTACCTTCATTAATGTCATTAGCTTATTTGGACGAAAACAATGCGAATAATGCAATTTATAATAATACTAGAAAATTTTTGTTGAGTACATCAAATCCATATTATCTTAATGGAAGTGCAGCAGAAGGACAGGCCAGTCCTCATACAGGTAAGGATAAAATTTGGCCAATGGGTATCATTCTTCGTGCAATGACCAGTCAAGACAGTGCCGAAATTATAATGTGTTTGCAAATGCTTAAAAAGACACATGCAGGAACAGGATTTATGCATGAAGCGTTTCATAAAAATGATCCGACGGATTTTAATCGAGTTTGGTTTGCTTGGGCAAACACCCTATTTGGGGAACTCATTATAAAAATATATAACGAGCGCAAGGATTTATTAAAATTAAATTTTTAATTATTTAAATTTAAAGACAATTAATCTTGCAATTCTTGTCGGTTGTTTATTTTATCGCGGAAGCTATGATTTCGTCAATAAAAGTAAGTAAAAAGTTGAATGTTATTTCAAATTTTGAATATTCATTATAGTTAGAATAAAGAACCATTTGTTAAATGTTTAGTGCAAATTAATAGATTAAACTAAAATAAAAAAAAAGATATCATATAAAACACTATCTTTGAGCCCAATATAAATTTTTAATTATCAAATAATGAGTAAAGGAACAGTAAAATTCTTCAACGAATCAAAAGGATTTGGATTTATTAAAGAAGAAGAAACAAGCAAAGAACATTTTGTCCACATTTCTGGATTGATCGATGAAATACGCGAAGGTGATGAAGTAGAATTCGATTTACAAGAAGGAAGAAAAGGATTAAACGCCGTAAATGTAAAAGTAATTTAATATATACTTATTATCTTTTTCAATGCATAACCTATCATTTTTGATAGGTTTTTTTTATGCAGATACGTAAAGTTAGGGCAATTGAATCAATTCGAAAGGTATAAAATTAAAAGTGCCATAACATGGTGATGTTTAATTTATTGATACTATCTTTACGTTAAATAAACATAATTTAAATTTTAAAAAATGAATAAGGGAACAGTAAAATTCTTCAACGATGCCAAGGGATTTGGATTTATTATTGAAGATGATTCAAGTAAAGAACATTTTGTACACGTTTCTGGATTAATCGACGAAATTCGTGAAGGCGATGCAGTTGAATTTGATTTACAGGAAGGTAAAAAGGGACTAAACGCGGTAAATGTAAAAGTTATTTAATATATACTAATTATATTTTCAAGACTTGAGCCTGTCAATTTTGATAGGCTTTTTTATTTTCCAAACTATTTCAGATCTGGCATAAAATCATCCAAAAATTAACTTTTCCTAACTAAAACTTATCCGTAACTTTGCACTCTAAAAATTTAATCGGTTGAAACGGGTAATTGTAGGTCTTTCCGGAGGTGTTGATAGTAGTGTAGCTGCCTATTTGTTAAAAGAGCAGGGCTATGAGGTCATAGGTTTGTTTATGAAAAACTGGCACGATGATTCCGTAACCATTTCTAACGAGTGTCCCTGGTTAGAGGATAGCAATGATGCAATGATAGTTGCAGATAAATTAAATATTCCGTTTCAGGTAGTAGATTTAACTGAACAATATAAAGAACGTATTGTAGATTATATGTTCAATGAATATGAATTAGGGCGTACTCCAAACCCGGATATATTGTGTAATCGAGAAATCAAATTTGATGTTTTCTTAAAAATAGCAATAGACCTTGGGGCAGATTATGTTGCGACAGGTCATTATTGTCGCAAAGGAGAAGAAATAATTAAAGGGAAACGGATATATAGATTGCTGGTCGGAAACGATAATAACAAAGATCAATCATACTTTTTGTGTCAGTTATCACAGGGTCAATTAGGTAAAGCTTTATTTCCAATTGGAGAACTGACCAAACCTGAAGTTAGAAAAATTGCTGCAGAACAAAATCTGGTTACTGCTGAAAAAAAAGATTCTCAAGGGTTGTGTTTTATTGGAAAAGTACGACTTCCAGAATTTTTACAGCAAAAACTACAGCCAAAAGAGGGTGTGATTGTGCAAATACCTAATGATACTGAAATTTACAATAGAGAAATTCCTGCTTTCACCAATAAAGAATCTTCTCTGACCTTTTTCTCCAAGAAATTTACCTACACACCAAAGGACGGGAAAGTTGTAGGCAAACATCAGGGGGCCCATTATTTTACAAAAGGGCAGCGTAAAGGATTAGCTGTTGGAGGTACCAAAGAACCCTTATTTGTTATAGACACAGACGTTCATGAAAATGTAATTTACACTGGGGAAGGAAAAAATCACAAAGGATTGTATCGTAATGTTTTATTTGTAAAAAATGAAGAACTCCATTGGCTTAGAACAGACCTGGCTCTGGAAAATGATGAATCCATGGAGGTTTTAGCAAGAATTCGTTATCGGCAAGTATTAGAAAAAGCAATTTTATACAAAGTTGAAAGTGGTTTATATGTGGAATTCGAGCAGATGCAATCTGCTATAACTGAAGGGCAATTTGTAGCCTGGTATGTGAATGATGAATTGCTGGGTTCAGGCGTAATTGCTTAATTATTTGTTACTTAATGAACTATAGATTGAATAAAATTTACTAAATTCGAAGTTACAACTCCTAAATCCTGCCATTGTGAAAATAAAATTACTATGCATTTTTTTATTTTTCCCGCTATACAATTTATTTTCTCAAAATGAAGACGCCTGGGTTTATTTCAAAGATAAGCCAAGTGAAAACACTTTCTTTTCTGATCCTTTATCAATGCTGTCTCAACGGGCATTAGATAGAAGAACACGATATAATATAGCACTTGATTTTAATGATATACCTATAGAAGTATCCTATATAAATCAAGTAATGGGTGCTGCAGGAATCTCTGTAAAGGCCAAGTCTAAATGGTTAAATGCCTTGCACGTTCAAGGAACTCTGAATGATATAAATAATTTATTGAGTTTAAATTTTGTCGGTACTATCGAATATGCTAATAAGTCGCTCAATGCTTCTAATAAAAATACCATCCAACAAAAACCTGCAAAAAACAGGAATAAATTAGACTATATTTCTGATTTTGATTATGGGAACGGAAGCAATCAAATTCAAATGATAAATGGAGACATTTTACATCAACATAATTTTTCAGGGCAAGGAATGCAAATAGCTATTATTGATGCAGGGTTTCCAAAAGTAGATGTTTTTACTGCTTTTCAACGCTTACGTGATAATAATCAGATTTTAGGAGGCTATGATTTCGTGAATAGAAGTGAAAATTTTTATACAGGCCATTATCATGGGATGGCCGTTTTGTCGACTATTGCCGCATTTATTGACAATCAGTTTATAGGTACAGCTCCAGATGCAGAGTTTTATTTATTCATAACTGAAGATCAATTCAATGAAAGTACTTTAGAAGAAAGTTTGTGGGTTGAAGCTGCAGAAAAAGCAGATAGTTTAGGTGTTGATGTCATTAATACTTCGTTGGGATATACAACCTTCGATAAGCCAAGTTATAATTATGATTATAGTGATATGGATGGTCAAACAACCTTTATAAGCAGGGGTGCAGAATTAGCCTTTTCGCGTGGTATGATTGTAGTGAATTCTGCAGGAAATGAAGGAGATGATCCTTGGCATTATATCAGTGCTCCAGCCGATGCTAATTCGGTTTTAAGTATTGGTGCTGTGAATTCAACCGGAATTATTGCTAATTTTAGCTCCTTTGGGCCAACTTTCGACAATAGAATAAAACCCGATGTAACTGCCCAAGGTGCGGGTGTATACATTATCAACAGTTTGGGTAATGTGGCAACTTCAAATGGAACATCGTTCTCATCACCGGTTTTGACAGGAGTTATTACATGTTTGTGGCAGGCGTATCCCGATAAATCCAATGCTGAAATAATTCAATTGGTAAAAGAATCAGCCCATTTATATGAAAACCCAACAAATCAGGAGGGATATGGCATCCCGAATTTTGAAACTGTTTATGACTTGCTATACGCTGAGAAAGAAAGTGATAATACTGAATTTTCTATTTTCCCAAATCCGACTAAAGATGTATTGAACTTTAAATTTCCAATGGGTGTAGATGAAATGGAAGTCTCTATTTTTAATTTACTGGGAAAGAATGTTTATGTGAACCAAATTAAAAGAAATAGCCCAACCACTAATATTTCATATTTAACAAAAGGAATGTATATGCTTCAAATGAAATATGACAATAATGTAAAGACCATAAAAGTGCTTAAAAATTAAATGACAAACAGAATCACAGAATTATTTAAAATCCAATACCCTATAATTCAAGCAGGAATGATATGGAATAGCGGGTGGAAATTGGCTTCGGCAGTGAGTAATTCCGGTGGATTAGGATTGATAGGTGCCGGATCGATGTACCCGGATATATTGCGTGAGCATATTCAAAAATGTAAAAAGGCTACTGATAGCCCTTTTGGAGTCAATGTACCGCTTTTATACCCTAATGTGGAGAAAATCATAAAAATTTTAGTGGATAGTGAGGTGAAGATTGTATTTACTTCAGCAGGAAATCCCAAGACGTGGACATCTTATCTGAAGGAAAATGGGGTCACAGTTGTTCATGTGGTAAGTAGCGTAAAATTTGCGATAAAATCTGAACAAGCTGGAGTTGATGCAATAGTCGCTGAAGGATTTGAAGCTGGAGGTCATAACGGGAGAGAAGAAACAACCACATTTACCTTAATTCCTATGGTAAAAGAAAATGTACGGATACCCGTGATTTCAGCAGGTGGTATTGCAACAGGAAGAGGGATGTTGGCAGCTATGGTGTTGGGTGCTGATGGTGTTCAAATCGGGAGCAGATTTGTGGCAAGTAACGAGTCTTCATCACATCTTAATTTTAAGGAAGAAGTGGTAAGAACACAGGATGGAGATACCCATTTAACGCTGAAAGAATTGGCGCCAGTGCGTTTGATCAAAAATAAATTCTTTGATGAATTGCAATCCTTGTATCAACAAAATCCATCTGTTGAACAATTGATGGAGAAATTAGGAAGGGCAAGAGCAAAGAAAGGTATGTTTGAAGGTGATTTGGATAGTGGTGAGTTGGAAATAGGGCAAATAGCCGGATTGATTCATGAGATAAAACCAGCTGCGGAAATAATAAAAGAAATTATTTCAGAATATGAAGATGTAAAAAAAGAATTAGCAAAATCTATTTTTTGAACTCTAACAAGCAATACAATATGCTATTTTTTGTTCTTAGGGTGTTTAACAACTATTTTAGGTGGCATAGGACCTCTTAAATGAATAATCAATCCATTTAAAAAGTTGCGTAGAATCTGATCGCCACATTCCCGGTATTTTTCATGTTTATCATTTCTAAAAAACGCACCTAATTCACTTTTAGAAATGGTAAAATCAACTAAACCACAAATCTTTACAATATCATCATCACGTAATTTATGAGCGACTCGAAGTTTCTTAAAGATATCATTATTTGTTAATCCCATTACTCAAAGATAATCGTTTTTTTGTCATAAAACTCAACATCGCTAAGATACTGGTTCTAAATTAATTGAGTTTTTTTGCTCAAATTGCATTTGTTTAACGGTCAGTGTACTATTATCATGACTCCATCCTGGGGGACCAAAAACGTACATGAATTTATGATACCAGTTTTTTGATTTTTTAGTATCATTCCAGATGTCTTTATACTCATGTGTAAGAATTACCCATGGATTATATGAATCGGGCGCATGTGTAACCCCATATTGGATGACAATATTTTCATCAAGTTCTTTCCAGGTTCCAAATATTTTATCAAAAAAATTAAGAAATCCTCCATGGTTTTTATCCATATACTCTACATTTTTTGAGTGGTGTACCTGATGCATGGTATGGGTATTGAAGATTTTTTCAATTACCCCCATCTTGGGAATATAAACAGAATGAAGCTGGAATTGCCATAAAGCTTCTATACCTAAACATACTATTAACATTTCCGGCGGAAAACCAATTGCTGGAATCCAGAGATAGAAAAATGGTTTGTACAAAATAGTAAACCATCCATTGCGAACAGCAGTTCCTAAATTATATTTATTAGAGGAGTGGTGTACAATATGTGCGGCCCAGAATATTCTTACCATATGATTTTGTCTATGAAACCAGTAATAAGTTAAATCATCTAAAACCTGACAGAATAACCAGACATACCAGGCATAACCGAAAGATTCCCATCCCATAATATTTGTACTAACACCATTAATTTCAGGATTGAAAATTTCAAATATATAATTAAAGATGACAATTGCTGAAATTGTTTTTATAAGAGGTGCTATTATTGCTGAACCTATTCCCATAAAAAGGCTGGCCTTTAAATCTCTCCAATTGTATAAATCTTTATAATTATGAGATTTGCTATACGTGAACTCTAGCAAAATTAATCCTAAGAAACAAGGTACCCCATATACTAATGGGTTGGTGAAATCCATGTAATATTATTTTAAATTGGGTGGGAATTTAGTAATAAATTTTAGTTATTATTAAGTTATAGTTAAATTTTATATTTATAAATTGAAATTATTTTGTAAAAATTAATTTAACCGCTACAATCAGCATAGCCACACCAAATATTTTTTTGAGCATGCGTTGGTCAATTTGAAGTGCAATTTTTGAACCTAAGAATCCACCAATAATAAATAGAACTGAAACAATAAGGGCAACTTTCCAATCAATTCCTCCACCAGCTTTCTGGTAGTTGTAAACAGCTAAAAAGGTTACAGGGGGAAGCATTACCGCTAAACTTAGGCCTTGGGCATTGTGTTGGCTTAATCCTAAAAACAACACAAATAAAGGAACCATTATTATTCCTCCGCCTACACCTACTAAACCACTTAATATTCCGGCAGCTAATCCAATAATAATCAGGATAATAATTGTAGTTAAAGTCATTTTCATATTATATTTCAACAGGAATTTTAAAATAGTATAATTTTCTTGATTTGTTATTTAATTTGTTTTCACGCAACCATGGATTGTACATTTTTAATACCTTGTAATTGATGCCAAAATCTTTAGAGAAAAGAGCGATATCTGTTATAACTGTATCAACTTTAATCAGTTTTGTAGGTTCAAAATTGTATAAATCTTCTTTGTCAAATATAAATCCATACTTTTTCGGGTTGGATAAAATTTCTTTCAAAGCAACCATTCTTGGAACGTAGCGTTTGGTCTCTTCTCCTAAGAGCAAGTCGTAATAATCATCGACCTTTTGAGATTCAATTTTTCTAGCAATACTTGCATTCCCAGCATTATAGGCCGCCGCTGCCAATGTCCAGCTTCCAAAGCGTTCTTTGGATTTTTTTAAATAATTGCAGGCGACTTGGGTCGCTTTTTCTAAATGATAACGCTCATCAACATTTGCATTTATTTCCAAGCCATTTTCTTTGCCTGTTCCTTTCATAATTTGCCAAAATCCTCTGGCACCAGCAGGAGAGGTTACATTTTGTAATCCACTTTCAATTACAGCCAGGTATTTAAAATCGTCTGGAATTCCGTTTTTTTCTAAAATGGGCTCAATTATTGGGAAATATTTATGAGACCTTTTAAATAATAGTAACCCGTTAGATTGCCAATAGGTATTGACCAGTAATTCACGATCGATTCGTTCTTTAATATCAGCATTATGAATCGGAACCGGTTCTCCAGCAAAATCGAGATTTGAAGGGATTTTAAGCGCCTTTATCTGATAGGACTCACTCGTATTTTTTTCATTTTCCGGATCTTGATTATTGCTTTCGGATATCCCTGTTTTAGTCCCAAAAATTAACAACGAGCTCAGCATTATTACTGAGACCAACCCTAAAATTTTAATTGAATTATTCATAATATATACGATTTATTGCGGGTTAAAGTACAAATTAATTTGATTGAATTTTGAATTGTTAACTGATTTTAATAATTAAAATGAGTCATTGATGATTTTGCTGATAGATTGAGCTTTATTAAGAATCATGATATGGGTACCATTTTCAACCGGTATGCAATTTTTAATATATTTTATTGGAAAAACACTATCCTCAATTCCGTGAATATGTAATATATTTTTGAAAGGAATAATTCGTTGCCAGTGCAAAACATTGTAAATAGCCCAATTCAAATAATTTTCATTTCTGATCGAAAGGTATTCTTTGTATAGATGTATACGTTTTTTTGCAATATCTCCAAAAGCATACATAGAGAATTCTTCAATATTTGTTACAGATTTCACAGGAAATAATTTATAAGCTTTTGTTTTCTGAATAACTTTTAAGCGTTTTGGCATTTCATCTCTGCATTTAACACTTGAAATCAAAATTATTTTGTTGATATTCAAATATTTACTCATTTCCTGCACCATTATGCCTCCAAAAGAAACTCCAAGCAAAACAGGATTTTCTGCATCAACTGATTCTGCCATTCTTTTTGCATAGTTTTCAATAGGTTCGCTGACCGACAAGGGAAGTAACCATTCTAAAAAATGAATTTCAAATCTATCTTTCGGAAGATTTATATATTCAAAGATTTTGGAACTCGCTGCTAAACCAGGGACAAAATAAATATGAATTTTATTCTTTTTCATTTGCTACTCATTATATCTAAAATAATGGGTTTCAATCCGCTAAAGAAAAACTCAACTGCAATTACCATAACTATTAACCCCATTAATCGCATCATCACTTTATTACCTGTTTCACCTAGTTTGTCAGTGATTTTACCAGCTCCTATTAGTATTAAATACGTCAATAATAAAACCAGCCCAATCACAACAATCAACAATCCCTTTTGAGAAATATTTTCAGCATCTTCCATTAGGATTATTGAATTTGTTATAGCGCCCGGTCCACAGATCATAGGAATTGCAAGGGGAGTTATTGATATATCTTCTACATAAGCGTCAATTTTATTTTCATTATCACTATGTTTTATGTTTCCTAACCGGGCCTGTAACATATCCCAACCCATTGTAAAGAAAATAACACCTCCGACTATTCGAAAACTATGGACTGAAATCCCAAAAAAATCAAATAAAATTTGACCGGAAAAAGCAAAAGCTATTATGGTTAAAAAAGCCACTAATGCTGCTTTTTTAGCGGTCTGTTTGCGTCGTTGATTGCTCAATGTTGCGGTCATTGACATAAATATAGGCATTGTACCCAATGGATTTATCAATGTAAAAAATGATGTAAATGCCAATAAGGCAAATGTGTACAGATCTGCCATAAGTTTTAGTTTAGTTATATTTTATTACATTACAAAAGTAGGAACTTTTACCCAATCAAAACGGACAGTCCCGTCCTCATCTATTTCATTCAATATAATAGTGTGCAAGGTATTCACTAATTCAGGATTCCAGTATGTTTTTACTCTTACGTAATTCTCTGTAAAACCGTGAATAAATCCTTCTTTATTTTCACTTTCAAATAATACATTGGTTTTCATACCTAACTGACTTTCGTAAAAAAACCGGCGCTTTTTTACCGATAAGCCTCGTAGCATTTTGCTCCTCTTGTTACGTACATTCATCGGCACCACAAAAGGCATTTCAATAGCTTCAGTATTCGGTCTTTCCGAATAGGTGAAAACATGTAAATAAGAGATGTCCAATTCATTTAAATAATTGTAAGTTTCTAAAAATAATTCATCGGTTTCTCCAGGAAATCCTATAATTACATCAACTCCGATACAAGCATTGGGCATTCGTTTTTTAATGGTTTCGACTCTGTTGGTATAAACATCACGGACGTACCGACGCTTCATTAATTTAAGCAATTTATCACTTCCACTTTGCAAAGGAATATGAAAATGAGGGACGAAATTCTTCGAATTTGCTACAAAATCTATGGTTTCATTCTTTAGTAAATTGGGTTCGATTGATGAAATGCGTATGCGTTGAATTCCGTTGACTTTGTCTAACTCCTTTATCAGTTCGAAAAATGTGTGCTCGTGTTTTTTTGTTGCCAAACTCCCCTTTCCCATAGTCACCAATATTTACTCCGGTGAGCACAATTTCTTTAATCCCTTTAGCTGAAATTTCCTTGGCATTTTTCAATACATTTTTTTAGAGTATCACTACGTGAAATTCCTCTTGCCAATGGAATGGTACAAAAGGTACATTTATAATCACATCCATCTTGAATTTTTAAAAAAGCCCGAGTTCTGTCCCCAATAGAATATGACCCAACATAAAAATTTGCTTCTTCAATTTCGCAGGCATGTACTTCACCCATTTCATTTTTGGTGAGGTCATTGATATAATCGGTAACCTTAAATTTTTCAGTAGCTCCCAACACCAAATCAACTCCGTCAATGGCTGCTAACTCTTCAGGATTTAGTTGAGCATAACAACCAATGGCAATTAAAAATGCATGCTCGTTTTGCTTTAAAGCCAATTTTACAATGGTTTTAAATCGTTTATCGGCATTATCGGTTACCGAGCATGTATTAATTACATATATGTCAGCCTTTTCATCAAATCCTACACGATCAAAACCTTCACCTTGAAAGTTACGTGCAATGGTTGAAGTTTCTGAAAAATTCAGTTTACATCCAAGCGTATAAAATGCGACTTTTTTTTGTGCGCTCATTCTTGTACTTTTAACGGGAGCAAATTTACAATATTATTGATGATATTTGAAACTAAAAGATTGTGCGTTAGAAAATTAAAATTTACGGATATAGATTCCTTTCATAAAATGCAAAGTGATATTGAAGTAATGAGATATATTACCGGGAAAGCAGCTACTTATGATGAGAGCGTTAAAATGCTAAAATCTTGGATCGATAGATACACAATTAAAATATCTGAATGGCCCTTTGCAATTGAATTGAAAGAAAATAATAACTTTATTGGCATATGTGGAATCAGAGAGGATAATGAAATTGGATTTCGTTTTTCAAAGGATTATTGGGGTGTTGGCTATGGAACAGAGGTTTTAGATGGAATAATCACGTATTCTCGAAATTTAGGATTAAAAAATCTACTTGCTGAAGTTATCATAACTAATGAACGTTCATTTAAAATTCTTCAAAAAGCGGAATTTATTATTATAAAGAAAAGAATTTGTAAAGAAACTGAATTACCAGAATATTTAATGAAATTAATATTATGATAGCGAATACACCAAAAACACCTTATTACGCTGTAATTTTCACATCAATCAGAACAGAAGGAGATAATGATTATGCAGCTATGGCTGACAAAATGGTTAAATTGGCTGCAAAGCAAGCCGGTTTTTTAGGAATTGAATCTGCAAGAAATACTGTTGGAATAACCGTAAGTTATTGGGATAGCTTAGAATCCATAAAAAATTGGAAATTAAATATGGAACATACTGTTGTCAGAGAAAAGGGCAGAAGGGAATGGTATGAAAAGTTTAAAGTACGTATTAGTAAAGTAGAGCGTGATTATGGCTTTAATAAGACTAATTAAATACTTGTTTTAAGAAGGTATACTTTCTTTATAAAAATCGGGAATGTTAAGCCATTTCTATATTCATATTAAAACAATATGATATCTTTATACCCATTGTACATTTTGATAAAATTTCGTCAATTCGAGTGAATTTTATATCTGATAAGAGATAAAATTAGTATCGAGAATAGAAATTTTATTTAAAGAAATAGTTCTCGATACAATTTTTTATCAAAAATCACTCGAACTGACATTGAATTCAAT
>PVMS01056253.1_pt1 | contig 21813 bp, 16 predicted proteins | sample 1853461 | NCBI WGS metagenome assembly PVMS01 (sample SAMN08582032, study PRJNA380276) | Marine sediment metagenome, whole genome shotgun sequencing project. | isolation source: ocean sediment barecode stripped | collected 2017 | reverse complement strand
GATAGTCCGCTGGGAGGCCGGCACCGCGATCCTGGACGGTGAAGGCGATCATTGATCCCTCGCGGCCGCAGATGAGCTTGACCGTTCCGCCGCTGGTCGAGAACGTGATGGCGTTGGAGAGGAGATTATAGAGCATCTGGGTGACGCGGCTAGCATCGGCCGCGACCTCGTCGACACCGCGCGCGATGTCGATTTCCAGCTTCACATCGTCTTGCTTCAGACGCTCCTCGACGCCCTGGCGCGCCGCCTCGATGAGGTCGCGCACATTGGCGGGCGCGAGTTTCAGTTCGAGGGTTCCCGCGTCGATCGTGGCGAGGTCGAGAATGTCATCCACGAGGGCCCGCAACGTTGTCCCCGACGACAGAATGTCGTCCACATATTCGCGCTGCTTGTCGCCCAGGGTTCCGAAGATCGGCTCGGCGAGCATCTGGGCGAAGCCAAGCATGGAGTTGAGCGGTGTGCGTAGTTCATAAGACACATGGGAGACGAATTCGCTCTTGATGCGGTCGGCGGCTTCAAGCGCCTCGTTCTTGTCGATCAGGGCGCGCTCGACACGCTTGGTGTCGGAGACATCCGAATAGGTGAGCAGCGTGCCGCCATCGGGCAATGGAAGCGCGGCGCAGTCGAGGATGCTGCCGTCAGGCCGGTCGAACTGGCTCTCATAGGGGCGCCGCTCGGCGACGATGGCGGTGACCGCGGCCTTGGTGCGTTCCCATTCCTCGGCCACGTCGTAAAGATCGCGGCACCAATTGATGACGTCTTCCACATGGGGTTTGGCGTCGAGCTGCCCCGGGGTCAAGTTCCAGATGGTGGCGAAGGCGCTGTTGTAGAGTTTGAGGCGTCCGTCGGACGCAAACACCGCGACGCCTTCGCGCAACGTATCGAGCGTTTCCCGCTGCACTTGGATCAGCGCGTTGTAGCTGCTCTCAAGCGCGATCTGTTTGGTGACATTCTCGTAAAGATAGGTCACGCCGCCTTCGCCGTCGGCGTCGGCGATCACATGCAGCGTGCGGCCGTCGGCCAGGTGCCAGGTATCTTCGACCTGCGTGTCGGTGCCGTAAGGCGCGAGCCAGCTTCGCTTCCAGTCTGGATAGTCGGCGCGTTCTTGCAGTCGCCTAGCGTGTCGCAACCGGTCGAGAATTTCGCCGTCGCGGGGATGGCCGGCAAGCCACTCGGCATCCAGCTGCCACAGATCCACATAAGCCTGATTGAAATGGGCAAGTCGCTGGGTCGCGTCGAACACGGCAAAGGCGGTGGCCAGCCGGTCGAAGCTGCGGAAGTTCGTTTCCATGCTCGGCTTGCTCTCGGCCCGTGAGCGCTCGCTCTTCGACGCTTCGGCGTCGAGCAGCCCGCGCAAGGCCGCGACCTGCTCTTCAAGCTCCCTATGCCTGATGGAGAGATCGGCGAATTCGAGGCGGTCCCCGGCAATGTTGCGTACTTTGAACACGACGGAGCGACCTGCGGTACGGCCGTCAAGCTCGACATATTTGTTTTGCTTGGTGCGCAGCATGATGTTGAACGGCTCGCCGTTCTCCGACAATTCCTGCATGGCGGGCTCAAGCTCCGCGGCGGAAGCCGCGTCCAGCCAGCCGGCGAAGTCCAAGAGGCGCTCGGGGTCGCGCGGCACGCCGATGCTTGCCGGCAGGTTCGAGACGAGAAGCTCGGGCTGCGCGCCCTCGGCCAGGGTGAGGAGTGCTTGGGGCTCGGCGGCCAACACGGTCTCGAGTGTGCTTTCGCTGAGCCGGTAGCGTTCTGCCTCGACCGAGGCGCTGGCTTCCTGCTTCCGCGCGCGCTTGGTGGCGCGCATGCAGGCGATCGCCGTGCCTACGGCGAAGGCGATGATGCCGAGATTGATGCCGAGTGTGAGCAGCGTTTGCGCATCGACACTTCCAGGCTCAGCGGCCATGGCGGCATCAATGGGAAACAGCAGACTAGGTATGAGATAAGCGAGCGCGCGACGCCGCGCCATGGGCCACCTTGAATCAGGTGCCGCCTCGCCTCCGTTGGTTCGCATGGTCCCCTCGCTCCACGCCGTCGCCCATGGCCCCCGCCTCGCGCCACTAACGCTGCCACAGACTTGATCGCTGGAGCCGATTGGCTCTCGCGAAACCCAAGGCGAATCACTTTCAACCTAGCTGCTTCGGTGACTCTTGCCCACCGGCCCGCGCATGGGTTGATCGCAAAAAACGAAATAGGCCATAAGCGCGCGCGACAAGTCACTTGCCTCGGCGTCAAATCAAGTCGCCCCGTACGCTTCCTTGGGTCGCCGGACATCTGCTATTGAAGTCACGACGAACCGACGGGCGCGTGTTTCTAGATTAGAGGGCTAATATGAGTACGATCGCCATCCATGTTCTGCTGGCGGGCTGTGCAGCCACGATTATCGGCCTGATCCTGCAGGCGATCGGCTGGTTCACGTTCTCACGATATAAATCGAGTGACACCAAAGAGATCGCCGGGGTCGTCGGCCTTCGCGTCTCGGCGATTTTCGGCATTGCCGTTGGATTGATCTTCGCCGCCACCACCGCGCATCTCATGGAGGCCAAGCAAGACATCCGCGAGGAAACGAGGTTGCTCGGCACTTTGTACGTTCTGGTGGAAAATTCACCCATTGCGAAGGCTGGTCTCGTCCGTGACGACCTTCGTCAATACGTCAAGCTATCCAAAAGTGAATTGGACGATCCGGACGGGGCCGAACGGTTCGCCGAAGACATGAACCAGCTTGTCCTGACGCTTTGCCGGCGTATGGCGCTGGACGATCAGGACTCGCCGGAGGCGCGCTGGACCAAAGTGGAGTTTCAAAGATCCTGCGCCAAGCTCATCGATGTTCGGGGAAAAAAGCGCGTCGGGTCGATTGAAACTCTCATTTCCAGCCCCTTCTGGATCTTTTTTGGGATTTCTTTCAGCTTCCTGGCGATCTTGTTCGGCGTCTTTGAGCGGGGGGTCATGAATATCGTCTTCGCGAGCCTGTTCTATTTCGCGGCAGGCGTCACCGGGTTGCTGATCTATGCGGCCAGCGATCCCTATCATGAGCCTGGCAAGGTCGACTCTTTACCGATCACGAGATTGAAAGAGCGGATGGAAGCGATCGCCGATGCCGAAGCGCCAAAGGCGCCCGGTGATAATGGTGATCCCGGGGCGCCCAAGAGCGGAACTCCCAAGAACGGGACGGCCAAGAGCGGAACCCCTAAGTAACAGGCGGCCTCGGAAGATCTCCGAGAGGCTCCGCTCAAAAAGCGCGAGCAACCGCCTCAAGGACTAGTCCCGCGAAACGCTAGGGAAACGCAAATGGCCGGGACGAGCCCGGCCATCGCGAAATGTTCTATGTGCCGGCTTGCGCCAGCTGATGCCTAGTAGCGGTAGTGCTCGGGCTTGAACGGGCCGTCGGTCTTGACGCCGATATAAGCGGCCTGCTCGTCGCTGAGCGTGGTGAGATGCGCGTCGAGCCGGGCGAGATGAAGCTGCGCCACTTTCTCGTCGAGATGCTTCGGCAGCACATAGACCTCATTCTTGTATTTGCCCACATGCTGCCACAGCTCGATCTGGGCCAGCACCTGGTTGGTAAAGGACGCGCTCATCACGAAGCTCGGATGGCCGGTGGCGCAGCCGAGATTGACGAGGCGGCCTTCGGCCAGAAGCAAGATGCGCTTGCCGTCGGGGAACTCGATCTCGTCCACCTGCGGCTTGACGTTGTGCCAGACGAAATTCCGTAAGGCGCCGACCTGAATTTCAGAATCGAAATGGCCGATATTGCAGACGATGGCGCGGTCGTGCATGGCCCGCATGTGGTCGACGGTGATGACGTCCTTATTGCCGGTAGCGGTGACGAAGATGTCGCCCTTGGCCGCCACCTCTTCCATGATGACGACTTCGGAGCCTTCCATCGCCGCTTGCAGCGCGCAGATCGGATCGATCTCGGTGATCGCCACGCGGGCACCCTGGCTCTTTAGGCTCTCGGCGCAACCCTTGCCGACGTCGCCATAGCCGCAGACCACGGCGTATTTGCCGGCAAGCATGACGTCTGTGGCGCGCTTGATGCCATCGGGCAGGCTTTCGCGGCAGCCATAGAGATTGTCGAATTTCGACTTGGTGACGCTGTCATTGACGTTGATGGCGGGGAAGGGAAGCATGCCCTTCTTCTGCATCTCATAGAGCCGGTGCACGCCGGTGGTGGTCTCTTCCGACACGCCGCGAATGTTGCCTTTGACCTTGGAGTAGAAGCCGGGATCGCGCTCAAGGCGCTTCTTGATCGTGGCGAACATCGCCGTCTCTTCTTCGTTCTCCGGGTTGGCGAGCACGGACGGGTCCGTCTCGGCCTGGGCGCCGAGGATCACGATCATGGTGGCGTCGCCGCCGTCGTCGAGGATCAGATTGGCGGTCTCGCCTTCGGGCCACTCAATGATCCGGTCGACGTAATCCCAATATTCCTCAAGCGTCTCGCCCTTGATGGCGAACACCGGCGTACCGCCCGCAGCGATCGCGGCGGCGGCATGGTCTTGGGTCGAGAAAATGTTGCAGGAGGCCCAACGCACGTCGGCGCCGAGCGCCTGTAGCGACTCGATCAGCACCGCGGTCTGAATGGTCATATGCAGGCAGCCGGCGATCCGGGCGCCCTTGAGCGGCTGGGCGCTGCCATACTCCTCGCGGATCGCCATGAGACCCGGCATTTCGGTCTCGGCAATGGCGATTTCCTTACGGCCCCAATCGGCGAGCCCGATATCCTTCACAAGGTAGTTCATGCCAACTCCCGCTCTCTGACTGCATAAAGATATAAAGAAGTCCTTATATCCTATTCGGCGCCCAGGGAGTCAAGGTCGCGACGCCCCAAAGCAAAGGGGCTGAGAGGTGGCAAATGGCCACGCTAGGCGTGCGGTGAGGGATGGCCCGAAGGCGGCTTTAGTCTTCCTCGCCGAAGCCGTCTTCGACGAGCGCGATGAGGGCTTCCAACGCGTTCTTGGCTTGGCTGCCATCCACCTCGATGAGGATCGAATGGCTCTGGCCGGCGGCGAGCATCATCAGCCCCATGATCGAGGTGCCGCCGACCGTGTGTCCCTCGCGGGTCACCTTGACGTTGGCGGTGAAGCTCGAAGCGCAACGCACGAACTGAGCCGACGCGCGCGCATGCAGGCCCTTCTTATTGGGGATGGTGACCTCGGCGAAGCAGAGGCCGTCTTGCTGTTCGCCGGTTATGGAAGGTGTCTCGGTCATGTGGTTAGTTCGCCGCCAAGATCTGGCTGGCGACGCTGATATATTTGCGGCCGGCTTCTTGGGCTTTCATGATCGCCTCGTCGAGCCCGGCCTCGGCACGCACGCTCGCGAGCTTGACCAGCATCGGCAGATTGACGCCGGCGATCACCTCGACACTTGGTCGCTCCATGGCGGAGATGGCCAGATTGGACGGCGAGCCCCCGAACATGTCGGTGAGCACGATGACACCATCGCCGGTATCGACGTTGTCCAGAGCCGACAGCATATCGGCGCGCCTGACATCGAGATCGTCGTCGGGTCCGATCGAGATTGTCTCGATCTGCTCCTGCGGGCCGACCACGTGTTCGAGGGCCGCGCGGAACTCGTGCGCGAGCTTGCCATGGGTGACGATGACGACGCCGATCATAGTGCCTCTTTAGAAATGAATGCCGTCCGGCGAAAGGCCGCTATCTTTGAGCGGAGCGGGCATGTTGCGCAAGCCCGAAGCGATCCAAAAAACATCATTGTTCCGACGCGAGCAAGAGCGCCATTTTCAGTTTCAGGGGCGCTGAGGCCTCAAAAGCCGAGAGTTTCAGCACCGCGATTTCCACTCCGGCGATCTTCGTACGCTCCCACGGGTCAGTAGGCATGCGCGGCACCGCCTCGGCTTCAACCAGGTCGCAGACAAGCACAAGAGGCACCTCCGCGAGAAACGGCATCTCGGCGATCCCCAATCCCCTGACTTCGATTATTCCGCCGATCGTGTCCGGAGCCGAGGCAATCGGCCAGCCATCGCCCTTTCCCTCGACCCAAACCTGATCGTCGGCGACCAGGGCCGGGCGTAGCGCACCCTCTCCCGATAGCGCCAGGAATCTCAACGCAAGGTCTGACTTTCCGCAGCCTGACTCTCCACGCAAAATCGCGGCGTGATTGCCGAGGGCCACACAGGTGCCATGGACGAGCTCTCGCGCCAAAGAAACGATCCTTACGCCGCGGGCAATCGAATGACGAATCGCGCGCCGCCACTCACGCCGGCGGGAGCGTCGCCCTTGCCGCGGCCGCTGCCGGGCGCCGGACGGTTCTCGGCATAAAGCCGGCCGCCATGGGCAACCACGATCTGACGGGAGATGTTCAAGCCGAGCCCGGAATTCTGACCGAAGCTCTCCTCGGGCCGGTCGGTATAGAAGCGCTCGAAGACGCGCTCTAGATTCTCCGGCGGGATACCGGGGCCCACGTCCTCCACCGCGATTTGGATTTCGTTGCCGATGCGGCGCGCGACGACCGCGACCTTGCCGCCGGACGGCGAGAACGAGATGGCATTCTCAAGCAGGTTGACGACGACTTGGTGCAAGCGGCTGTCATGGCCCAGCACGCGATAGGGGTGAGCCCCTGGCGCAAAGGCGATGTCGAGAACAACATCCGGCGTGCCGTCCTGCTGAACGTCGTTGAACAGCGGGATTGTGGCCCGCAGCAGCTCGTCCATGCGCACGGGCTCCGCGTCCTCGCGGGCAAGCTCGGCATCGAGACGCGAGGCATCGGAGATATCGGTAATCAACCGGTCGAGGCGGCGCACGTCGTGCTGAATGATCTCCATCAGCCGGTCTTTGGATTCCTGGGTCTTGGCCAGGGGCAGGGTCTCCGTGGCGCTGCGCAAGGAGGTCAGCGGGTTCTTCAACTCATGCGCCACGTCGGCGGCAAAGCTCTCAATGGCGTCGATCCGCCGGTAGAGCGCGCCGGTCATGTCGCGCAGGGCACCGGACAAATGGCCGATCTCGTCGGAGCGGTCGGTGAAGTCGGGGATCTCGGCGCGGGCCTTCACGCTATGGCGGACACTCTCGGCGGCGACGGCGAGCCGCTGCACCGGGCCGGCGATGGTGTTGGCGAGGATCAGGGATAAGACAATGGTCACGAGCGCGGCGAACAAAGACACGCGCACGATGCCCCAGCGTTCCGCCGCGACGATGTTGTCGATGTCGCCGCCGCGCGTCGACAGCAGCAGCACGCCAAGCACGGCGCCCATGCGCTGCACCGGCACCGCCACGGAGACGACCATCTCGCCCTTGTCGTTGACCCTGACGATAGGCACGGACGTTCCGGTCAGGGCCGTGGCAACTTCGGGATAGGCCTTGCCGTTCGCTCCGCCGATCTCGGTGTAGACCGGCAGGCCCGAGGGCCTCATTTGGTTCGTCACCGCCCGCCAAAACGTGTTTAGCGCGTCGGGCTCGACCGTTTCGGGCGGGGGCAGGTCGTAACGGAGCACCTGGCCACGCGAGTAGAAAGTATCGGAATCCAGGATCAGCGCCCCGTCGCGGCCATAGATGCGCGCGCGGCTGCCGGTGGGCTTGACCAGCGGCCGCAGAATCGGCGCGGCCCGTTCGGGGTCGATAGTGAAGCCGAGTGAGTTTGAAAAGGCGTCGCCGCCGCTGCCGCCGGTCTGGCCAAGCTCGGCCTCCAACAGCTTTTCCGGGTCGAGCTGCGCTTCGGTGTCGTCGACGCCGGCGGACGCGGCGATGGCGCGGGCGATGATCTCGCCCTGGGTCAGCAGGCTCTCCACCTTGGCGTCGATCAGCCCGGCGCGGAACTGATTGAGGTAGAGGATGCCCGAGACGAGGATCGCCAGGCCGATCAAATTGAGCACGACGATGCGCCGGGTCAGGCTGGAAAAGCCCTGGCGGAACGGACGATGCACCACAAGCCACCGGACGCAACGCCGCATCCGGTTGAGCGCGCCGCGCATGAACCGGACGACGCGTTCTTTGACCGGGGCGTCAGCCCGCTGCCAGGATCTATCCGGCTCCGCGGTCATCGGCCTCGCCTGTTATTCCTTGAACCGGTAGCCCACGCCATAAAGCGTCTCGATCACATCGAAGCTTTGATCGACGGCCTTGAACTTCTTGCGCAACCGCTTGATGTGGCTATCGATTGTGCGGTCGTCGACATAGACCTGATCATCATAGGCCGCATCCATGAGCGCGTCCCGGCTTTTTACCACGCCAGGCCGCTGGGCCAGGGATTGCAGGATCAGGAATTCCGTCACGGTCAGGGTGACCGGACCGTCGTTCCACACGCAGGTATGGCGCTCCGGGTCCATCTTGAGCTTACCGCGCTCAAGCACCTTGGACTTGTCCTCGGGCACACTCGCGTCACGCGGCTGGGCGCGGCGCAGCACCGCCTTCACCCGCTCGACCAGAAGCCGTTGGGGGAAGGGTTTGCGGATGTAATCGTCGGCGCCCATCTTGAGGCCGAACAGCTCGTCGATTTCCTCATCCTTGGAGGTGAGGAAGATCACCGGCAGTTCGCTCTTCTGGCGCAACCGGCGCAACAGCTCCATCCCGTCCATGCGCGGCATCTTGATATCGAGGATGGCGAGGTCGGGAGGGTTCTCGGCAAAGCCGTCGAGCGCGCTGGCGCCGTCGTTGTAGGTTTGCGTCTTGTAGCCTTCCGCCTCGAGCATAATGCGCAAGGAGGTCAGGATATTCCGATCGTCGTCGACAAGGGCGATTGTGGGCATTGGGGGGCCTTTTGCGCGATTGACGCGAAGTGGTGGGTGTACGGTCATAGGGCCGCCTGCAAAACATGGCGGTAGCGGGGCGCATCGCGCCACACCCAACACCATCGAGATGCAACAATTATCGTTATGGCGCAAGTAAATAACTCGTCAGAAACGCCCGAGGAAGCTCAGATCGCGGCGGATGCGCACACCCTTGTTCAGGAAGCGTTTAAGGCATCCTTGGCGACGCTGGATAGCGCGACGGGCTGCCCTTACGCATCTCTGATCACCGTCGCGACGGACGCCAAGGGCGCGCCTATCTTTCTTATTTCAACGCTGGCGCGGCATACCCGCAATTTGGCGGACGATCCGCGTGCCTCGATCCTTTTCGATGGAACGGGCGACCTGGCCGACCCGCTTCAGGGCGCCCGCGTCACCCTTTATGGCCAGGCGGAGAAGGTTAACGGCGAGGCGGTGAAGCAGCTTTTCCTCGCCCGCCATCCCGAGGCGGCGGTCTATGTGGATTTCGAAGACTTTGCTTTTTGGCGCCTAGCCCTTGAAGGGGCTCACTTTATTGGCGGATTTGGGCGCATCGTCGATCTGGAGCCGGCCGATATCCTGGATCCCTCGCAAGGTGCAGAGGCCTGATCGAAGCCAAGCGAGCCTTTTGAACGGGGTGCCTTCTTCTTCCTGTCACGGGACCGTTCTTGAAAGCCTTCTAGGTTCAGGGTAGCTAGTGGGCAACGCCAACCAACTTTTTCCATCATTTCGAGAGTTAGGGACTAAACCGCATGAGCGTTCAAAATGTCGTGGCCGAAGGGGCCAAGAACAACCCAAAGGTGCTGGCTTTTGTCGAGGAGGCGAAGGCTCTGTTCAAGCCCGACGCCGTGCGCTGGTGCGATGGCTCCAAGGAAGAGTATCAGGATCTGCTGAAGAGCCTGGTCGATGGCGGCACCGCCATGTGGCTGGACCAAGAGAAGCGTCCGAACTCAATCCTCGTCCGTTCCGATCCCAAGGACGTCGCCCGCGTCGAAGACCAGACCTACATCTGCTCGGAGAGCGAAGACGACGCTGGCCCGACCAACAACTGGGCCGACCCGGCAGAGATGAAGGCGACGATCTCCAAGATCTATGACGGCGCCATGCAGGGCCGCACCATGTATGTGGTGCCCTATTCCATGGGCCCGGTTGGTTCGCCCATCGCCGGCATCGGCGTGATGGTCACCGACAGCGCCTACGCCGTCGCCAACATGCACATCATGACCCGCGTGGGTGAGAAGGTGTGGGCGGCGCTCGGCGACAGCGACGACTTCGTGCGCGGCATGCACACGGTTGGCGCCCCGCTCACCGCGGCCAACCAGGCCGACGTGCCGTGGCCTTGCAACGAGACCAAGTACATCGCGCATTTCCCGGAGACCCGTGAGATCTGGTCTTACGGTTCGGGCTATGGCGGCAACGCGCTGCTCGGCAAGAAGTGTCACGCGCTGCGCATCGCATCCGTGAAGGCCCGCGACGAGGGCTGGATGGCCGAGCACATGCTCATCCTCAAGCTGACCAATCCGGAAGGCGAAGTGAAGTTTATCGCCGCCGCGTTCCCGTCGGCTTGTGGCAAAACCAATCTCGCCATGCTGAACCCGACCATTAAGGGTTGGAAGGCCGAGACCATTGGCGACGACATCTGCTGGATGAAGTTCGGCGAGGATGGACGCCTCTACGCCATCAACCCCGAGACAGGCTTCTTCGGCGTTGCGCCGGGCACGTCCGACCATTCCAACTACAACGCCATGCGGACGCTCGATAAGAACTGCATCTACTCCAACGTCGCGCTCACCGATGACGGTGATGTGTGGTGGGAGGGGATGACCGAGGAAGCGCCGGCGCACCTCACCGATTGGCTCCGCCGCTCGTGGACGCCGGAGTCTGGCCGTCCCGCCGCTCACCCGAACTCTCGCTTCACCGCGCCCGCCGGTCAGTGCCCGGTGATCGCATCTGAGTGGGAAGATCCCAAGGGTGTGCCGATCGACGCCATCCTGTTCGGTGGCCGTCGTGCCTCCGTGGTGCCGCTCGTCACCGAAGCTGATAGCTGGAGGCAGGGCACGTTCCTGGGCTCCATCATGGCGTCCGAGAAGACCGCTGCCGCAGCTGGCGCGGTTGGCGACCTGCGCCGCGATCCGATGGCGATGCTGCCCTTCTGCGGCTACAACATGGGCGACTACTTTGCTCATTGGCTGAAGATCGGCGAGACCGGCGGCGACAAGCTGCCGAAGATCTTCTACGTGAACTGGTTCCGGAAGAGCCCCGAGGGCAAATTCCTGTGGCCGGGCTTCGCCGAGAATTCCCGCGTGCTGAAGTGGATCTTCGAGCGTTGCAACGGCACGGTCGACTCGGTCGACACGCCGATCGGCAAGCTGCCGGCGGATGGCTCGCTCGACACCGAAGGCCTCGACATGGACGCCGACGATCTGAAGGGTCTGCTTCACGTCGACGCCGAAGGCTGGAAGGCCGAGCTTCCTTCGATCAAGAAGCACTTCGCGACCTTTGGCGACAAGCTGCCGAAGGGCTTGCAGGAAGAGCTCGATGCGCTTGAGAAGCGTCTTGGCTAAAGCGCTCGTCGCTTACAATAGAATCTGACGTCATGGCCGGGCATCGTCCCGGCCATGTTCGTTTCTGGGCCACGCGCGCCACGCTTGCCGCCTCGCGCGCTTCGCCTTAGGCAGACGCCATGAGCAAGGCAAAGAGTGTCGTCGCGGCGGGGCATGAACTCACCGCATCCGCTGCCGCGGAAATTCTGGCCGATGGCGGCAACGCCTTCGACGCGGCGATCGCCGGCGTCTGCATGTCCTTCGTCGCCGAAGCCGTGTTCGCCTCGCCGGGCGGTGGCGGTTTCTTGATGGCGCGGCAGGCCGGCAGCGATACGGTCCGGCTGTTCGACTTCTTCGTGGAGACACCGCTGAAGCGCCGGCCCGCGAATGAGGTCTCCTTCTTTCCCATTCAGGCTGACTTTGGTCCGGCCACCCAAGAGTTCCATATCGGGCTCGGGTCCAGCGCCACGCCCGGCATGGCCCAGGGGCTGTTCGCCATGCATGAGGCGTATGGCCGGCTGCCCATGAAGCGCCTGGTGGAACCGGCGGTGCGTGCCGCGCGCTCTGGCTTCCCGCTTTCGGAGTTCCAGGCTTATCTCTTCACCGTCATCGCGCCGATCCTCACCGCGTGCGAAGGCGTTGGCAAAATCTTCGCGCCCGATGGTGTGCCCATGAAGGCCGGCGAGACGTTTCGCAATGACGGCCTGGCCGAGACGCTGGAATGGCTCGCCGATGACGGCGCACGTCTGTTCGTCGATGGCGATGTGGGCAAGGCGATTGTCGCCCAATCGCGCGATCTCGGCGGGCATCTCACCTACGACGATCTCAAGCGATATGAGGTGGTGTTACGCGAGCCACTGCTCTGGCGCCATGGCGGGGCCAGCGTCGCGCTCAACCCGCCGCCCGCCGCCAGCGGCCCTTTGATCGCTTTTGGTTTGAGCTTTCTCGATGCGCATGCCGAAGGCGGCGGCAGCATCGATACGCTTGGCGTGCATGCGGCCATGGAGGCCACGAACGCGGTGCGTGAGAAACACGGCGATGGGCTTGCGGCCCGTCTCGGTGGCGACGTCCTGGCGAAAGAGATGTGCGCGGCGGCGCAACACAAACAGGCCTATCGCGGCACCACCCATATCAGCGTCATCGATGCGGAGGGGAATGCCGCCTCGGTCAGCCTCTCCAACGGCGAGGGCAACGGATACATCGTCGGCCCGTTCGGCTTCATGCTGAACAATATGCTGGGCGAAGAAGACGTGACGCCTGGCGACGAATGGCGCGAGGGCACGCGGCTCTCATCGATGATGGCGCCGACCATCATCATGGAGGCGGACGGCACGGTGACGGCGCTCGGCACCGGCGGCTCGAACCGTATCCGCACGGCGGTGCTTCAAGTCGCGGTCAATCTGCTGGCCCACGGCATGAGCCTGGAGAACGCCGTGGCGGCTCCGCGCCTCCACGTGGAGCGGAGCGGCATCACCAGCTTCGAGCCGGGCTTGAGCGAGGAAGCCGAGGCGGTGTTCCGCGCGCTTGGCGACAGGGGCCACGCCTGGCCCGAGCAAAACCTGTTCTTCGGCGGTGTCCACGCCGCGCGGCGGAAGGGCAACGCCAGTGTCGAAGGCGCGGGCGATCCCCGCCGCCAGGGCGCGGCCCGCGTGGTGTGAGCGGCCTGAATGTCGTAAACGGGCAATCAGGCGTCGCTAATCGTCAAGAACACGCTAGGCCTCAGCCCAAGATGGTGAGGCTCGCGCCGCCAGTCTTGAGGGGATGCCATGCAGAACGCCGTCGCTATTTGCCATGTGGCTTTCGAGGACGCCGGCACGCTCGGGCCGGTGCTTAAGGAGCGCGGCATCGCGCTCAGCTATCTGCAAGCCGGGGTCGACGATCTCTCGCCAGCCAAGGACGCCGATCTCGTCCTGGTGCTTGGCGGACCCATCGGCATCTATGAGTTCGACCGCTACCCTTTCCTGAAAGACGAGCTGGCCATCGTCGAAGCGGTGGTGAAGCAGGAGACGCCGGTTGTCGGCATCTGCCTTGGCGCTCAGGCGCTCGCCGCCGTGCTTGGCGCGCGCGTCTATCCGGGCACTGAATCCGAGCTTGGCTGGGACAAGTTGATCCTGACCGAGGAAGGCAAGGCGTCGCCGCTCGGCGCGCTCGAAGGTCTGCACATCCTCAACTGGCATGGCGACACGTTCGACCTGCCGGAGGGAGCCACGCGTCTCGCCTCGACCCCGATCACGCCGAACCAGGCCTTCTCATATGGGCCGAAAGTGCTGTCGCTCCAGTTTCATGTGGAGCTGCCGGAGCACGACATGGAGCGCTGGCTGATTGGCCACACGCTGGAGCTGGCCAATAACAAGGTCGATCTGGCGGAGATGCGTGCGCGCACCGCGCGCTATGCGCCGCCCACCAACGTGGCGAGCCGCAAGCTGTTCAACGATTGGCTCGATGGGCTCTCGGGTTAGGTGCTCAACGGCCTCATGCTTCGAGACACGCCCTTGCGGGCGCTCCTCTGCATAAGGCCTCTCTCCTCACCCTGAGGGGGCCGAAGGCCCGTCTCGAAGGGCGATGCCCGCGTGGCTTACGGCCTGCCCCGCATGCCGGACGTGTAGCCGATCTGCACCGGCAGATCTTCGGTCTCCGGTTCTTTCACCGGCTTGCCCTTGGCGTTCCACCAGGTCGAAGCATAGGTCACCCCGCCGCTGCGCTTGGTAAGATGGGTCCACACTTCCTCGCCGGGGTAATAGGCGACGGCCCAGGGGCCTAATGCGCCTTTCGGGACCGTGCGCCACGTCACCAGCACATCGTCGCCGCGCTTGGAGTCGCCCTTCTTCGTCTCAAGCACTTGCAGCTTGGCGAGATAGCCCGGCAGGATCTGGCCCGTCTTCGGGTCTTTGCTCACGCTGGTGCAGGTGACCGACAGCACGCGGACCAGCGCCACGAGGTCGCTCTTCTCCGCCAGTTCGTCGTCGGACATGGGCGCGGGCAGGGCCAGCGCGGGCATAGCAAAAGCGCAGAGAACAAGCAGGCTGAACACGGGACGCATAAGCACGGAAAACATGGGATCTCCTTATTGGGTGTCGTGAGTGTAGCAGGAAGCCCCCGCCGTTTGTCATGCCCGGCCTTGTGCCGGGTATCCACGTCTTGGCTGGAAACACCTGCGCGTGAAGTCGTGGATGGCCGGGTCAAGCCCGGCCATGACGGGAGAAGTAGTGGCAACCCCCTAATGCGCCTCTTCCCAATTGTCGGCGGCGCGGGCGTCCACCTGCAGCTTCACCCGGAGTTGCAGCGCCGGCGCCGGCGCGTTCTCCATCACGCGTGTGGCCACTTCGATGGTCTTGTCCACCTCGTCTTCGGGCGCCTCGAAGATCAACTCGTCATGCACTTGCAGGAGCATGCGTGCGCTCAAGCCCGCCTCGTCTAGCGCCGCCTCCATATGCACCATGGCGCGGCGGATGATGTCGGCGGCTGTCCCTTGGATCGGCGCGTTGATGGCGGCGCGCTCGAAATTGCCGCGTAGCGACGGGTTCTTGGTGTTGATCTCGGGATAGTGGATTTTCCGCCCGAACAGCGTCGACACATAGCCGGTGCGATGGGCCTCCGCCTTCATCTCTTCCATGTAGTCCTTGATGCCGGGGAAGCGCTCGAAATAGGTGTTGATGTAGTCGGCCGCTTGCCCACGCGGAATGCCGAGCTGGTTGCCGAGCCCGAAGGCGGAGATGCCGTAGATGATGCCGAAATTGATCGCCTTGGCCCGGCGGCGCACACCTGGGTCCATGCCCTTGATGGGCACACCGAACATCTCGCTCGCCGTCATGGCGTGAATGTCGAGGCCGTCGGCGAAAGCCTGGCGCAGCGTCGGCGTGTCGGCCATGTGGGCCAGCACGCGAAGCTCGATCTGGCTGTAGTCGGCGGAGATCAGCTTTTTGCCCTTCTCGGCCACGAAGGCTTTGCGGATAGAGCGGCCCTCAGGCGTACGCACCGGAATATTCTGCAAATTCGGTTCGACCGAGGACAGCCGGCCCGTGGTCGTCGCGGCCAGCGCATAAGAGGTGTGCACGCGCCCCGTCTTCGGGTGAATGTAGGTAGGCAGCGCGTCGGTATAGGTGCTCTTGAGTTTGGCCAGCAGACGCCATTCCAGCACTTTGACCGGCAGCTCATGGCCTTGCGCGGCCAGCTCTTCGAGCGTCGCCGCGTCGGTGCTCCAGGCGCCAGTCTTGGTGCGCCGTCCGCCGGTCAGGCTCATCTTGTCGAACAGGATTTCGCCGAGCTGTTTTGGTGAGGCAATGTTGAAGTCCTCACCGGCCAGCTCTCTGATCTCGCCTTCGAGCCGGGCGATGGTCTGGGCGAATGCACCGGACAGGCTCGCCAGCTTCCTGCGGTCGACCTTGACGCCGGCGCGCTCCATCCTGGCCAGCACCGGCGCTAATGGCCGTTCAAGCGTCTCGTAGACCGTGGTGACGGACTCCGCCGCTAGGCGCGGTTTCAGGATCGTCCATAACCTCAGACCGACATCGGCCTCTTCGCCGGCATATTCCGTGGCGCGGTCGACAGTGACGCGATCGAAGCCGATCGCCGACTTTCCGGTGCCCAGCACCTCTTTCTCGGTGAGGCAGGTATGGCCGAGCCAAGCATGCGCGAGCTTGGCGGGCGCATGATCGCCCCGCCCGGCGTCCAGCGCATAGGACATGAGGCACGGGTCGTCGATGGCGGTGAGCGCGATGTCGTAGCGGGCCAGCGCCACGATGTTGGACTTGGCGTTCAGCACGATCTTGAGCACGGCCTCGTCTTCGAGGATCGGCTTCAACAGATCGAGAGCCTCGCGGAAATCCATTTGCTCGATGGTGGCTTCGCCAGCGAGATCGAGTTCGTCGCCGCCGCTGTGGGCTAAGGGCACATAGGCGCCATGGCCCGACTCCAGCGTCAGGGCCACCCCGGCCAGCTCGCCAGTCATGGGGTCGGCGGCGTTGAGCTTCGCGCTGAACGCGAAATATCCCTGAAAGCGCGCCTTTTCCAGGAGCTCGGCCAGGCGGCGAGGCTCCGTCACCGTCTCATATTTGGTCCGGTCGAAAGCGATCGCCTCAAGCTTGCTCGCCCGCTCAATGGCCAACTCCGCCGGAGACCCGCCTTCCACTGGCCGTTCGCGTGGCGGTCCGGTCTCGCCGCGGGCCGAGCGCCTTAGAGGATGGTCGTACTCGTCCTTCTTCTTGCGCGGCGGCGCTTTGGCTTCGCTGTCGGAGAGTTTTGCGCCGAGACCTTTCGCCACCCGGCGCAGCAGCGTGGAGAATTCCATCTCGCGCATGAAGGCGGTCAGCACGTCGGGCTCGGGCGCGCGCACGGCCGTCTCGGCCAGCGTCACGTCGAGCGGCACATTGGCTTCAAGCGTCACCAGCGTTTTCGACAGCCTCGCCTGGTCGGCGAACTCGATGAGGTTCTCGCGGCGCTTGTTTTGTTTGATCTCCTCGGCGCGTGCCAGCAGCGTTTCAAGATCGCCAAACTCGTTGATGAGAAGCGCCGCGGTTTTGATCCCGATGCCCGGCACGCCCGGCACATTGTCGGACGAGTCGCCCATCAACGCCTGAACCTCGATGACCTTTTCGGGCGGCACGCCAAACTTCTCGATCACGCCCTCTTCACTGATCACCTTGTTCTTCATGGTGTCGTACATGACGATGCCGGGGCGCACGATCTGCATCAGATCTTTGTCCGATGAGACGATGGTCACGTCGGCGCCGGCGGCCACGGCTTGCAGCGCGTAGGTGGCGATGAGGTCGTCGGCCTCAAAGCCTTCCTTCTCGATGCAGGCGACGTTGAACGCGCGCACCGCGTCGCGCACCAGCGGGAATTGCGGGATCAGGTCTTCGGGCGTTTCGGACCGGTTCGCCTTGTACCCGGAGTACAATTCGTTGCGGAAGGTCTTGGAGGAGTGGTCGAGGATCACTGCGAAATGGGTCGGCGGCGCCCGCTCACCCACCTCCCGCAGAAGCTTCCACAGCATCGCGCTAAAGCCGTGCACCGCGCCAATCGGCAGCCCGTCGGAGGGGCGCGTCAGGGGTGGCAGGGCATGATAAGCGCGGAAAATATAGCCCGAGCCGTCGATCAGGTAGACATGGTCGCCGCTCACGACCGGCTTCCCGGCCGCTGGGGTCTTGGTCTTGTCCGTTGTCATGATGGTGGGAATATAGGGAATGCGTCTCCCTCAAGGGAGTCGCTTCGCAGAGTCATCCACCGTCGGCATGAAGCCGCCTATGACGACCTGTCGATCTCTTGCTTCTGATTGGTGCTGCCCGGTGCCAGGGCCTTGTCGGTGCCGCCGAAGGTCTTGTCGATATAGGCTTTGAAATACTCGTCGAGGATCGGGAAGGCCCGGGCGAAGCGGGTGAAGTCCTTTTGGGCGATGAACAGCAGCAGGCCGTCGTCAAGCGCCTGGACCAGCCCGGTGCGAAGCTCCGAGCGCACCAGCACGCGCTCGCCGAAATGCTCGCCCGGACCGAACACTTTCTCGAAATGCTCCTTCGTCTCCGGGTTGTCGATGGTCAGCTTGAAGGAGCCGGCGATCACCGTATAGAAGCCGTCGATCAGCATGCCGGGCTCGAACACCTTGTCGCCCTTCCAGAAATGGATGTAGCGGGTGGCCGGTGGCGGCATCCTGAGCTGCACGATATTCGGCGGCATGATGGAGTTGATGATCCAGTTCACGCCCACGCGGAATTTGGCCGTGAAGCCCGGCAGGAACGACAGATAAAAGCCGCGCCATAACAGCCAGGCGAAAGTGCCGGACAGCTTGACGCCATAGACGTCGGCCACGGCCTTGCTCATGCCGAGCGAGGCGAGCGAACCCTTCGACTCATATTCAAACTGCGTCAGCTCTTTGCCGTTGATCTTGGCTGCGATGTTGCGCGCAAGCCGGTCGCCCTCGCGCACGGCGAACTGCGCCGTCTGCGTGGCAAAGTCGGCGGGGTCTTCCGTTGGATTGTCCACCAGCGGAATGAGCGCGGCGTCGCCCAGCGCCCAGACGCTGTCATGGGCCGGCACGCGCATGAAGCGGTCGGTCTTGATGCGGCCCCACTGCATGTCGAGGCCGAGCAGGGAAACCAGCGGGTGCGGTCCATTGCCGATGGTCGCCACGATGGTGCTGGCCTGAATGATGCGGCCATCGGTGAGCAAGACCCCGGTGGACGTGGCGGACTTCGTGCCGACGCCGGTCATCACCTCGATGCCTTGCTTGCCGAGCTGCTTCGTCGCGTACTCGGCAAGATCGGCGGGGAAGGTCGGCAGGACGCGGTCGGCGTATTCGATGAGATGCATGCGGATCTCATCGGTTTTGATGTTGCGATAATAGGGGAGCGCGCGGCGGATCAGCTCCCGCATCTCAGCCACCGTCTCTACGCCCGAAAATCCGGCGCCGACCACGATGAAGGTCAGAAGCTGCTGCTTGACCTTTGGTTCCGAAGTCACGTCGGCGGTTTCGAGGCAGCCGATGACGCGGGTCCGCAAGATTTGCGCGTCGGTCAGATCCTTCATGGTCAGGGCATGGTCGGCCATGCCGGGGATGCGCGCGAGATCGACACCGGTGCCAAGCGCCAGGATCAGCTCGTCATATTCGAGGTCGACTGGCGTCATCCGCGCGCCCTGCATCACGGTCGCGGTCTTCTTGGCGAAATCGATGCCCATAACGCGCGCCTGGCGCACTTGCACCTTGGTCAGGAGCTGGCGGAGCGGCACCACCGCGTCGGCGGAGTTGATGCTCGACGCCGCTACCTCGGGCAGCAGCGGCTGGAACACGAAGTAGTTGTTATTGTTGACGAGTTCGACGTCGACCTGGCCGCGCGCGAGCTTCTCCAGCGTCTTCGCGGCGAACACGCCACCGAAGCCGCCCCCAAGCACGAGGACCTTTTTCTTCTTTTCCATCGGCTTGCCCAGCCTTCCGTCACGAATGACGAATACGTACGCCATTGCCTTCGCCCGTCAAGTCACGCGGTCGCTAGGGTCCGATTGCCAGGCGAGATCATGGGCGTCGTTGCGTAGTCATCGGCGTTTGGCTAGGTTCGCACTTAAGACGCACCCGTAGCTCAGCTGGATAGAGCGCTGCCCTCCGAAGGCAGAGGTCACAGGTTCGACTCCTGTCGGGTGCGCCAATCTCTCAATCTGGAATGCCTCAAAATGTTTGGACGCCAGAGCCGGCACAAACGGCAACTTGCCGCCGCACGCACGCTCATCGAGCAGCTTGCGCTGCAGCTCGACAGTCGGGTTTCGATCCGTTTGTGGGACGGCACGGAATTGCCTTTGGGACAGGACGTCGATCCAAATCTGTTTCTGTCAATCAGCGGTCCCGGCGTCATCGGTTCTCTGTTGAGGCGCCCGACCCCCGACAATCTTCTGGGGCATTACGCGCGCGGTCACATTGATTTTCACGGCGCCGACATCCACACATTTCTCGACGCGATGAGCGTCCGCAAATCGTGCAAGCGCGTGCCGAAGTTGCGTAAATCCGCGCTGATCCGTTCGTTGTTGCCGTTTCTGCTCGAACCGGCCAGTTCGTCGGTCGTCAGTCACGAGTACCAGGGCAACGTGGTCGGCCGCGACCGCGAGCAGTCCGAGAATCTCGACTTCATCCAGTTTCATTACGACGTGAGCGACGAGTTCTATGAATTGTTTCTCGACAAAGAGATGGTCTACACGTGCGCCTACTTCACCGACTGGAACAACTCACTCGACCAGGCGCAGTTCGACAAGTTGGACATCACTTGCCGTAAATTGCAGCTGAAGCCCGGCGAACGATTTCTCGACATCGGCTTTGGTTGGGGCGCCTTGCTGTTCCACGCCGCGCAGCACTACGGCGTGCGGGCGCACGGGGTCACGCTTTCGGAAAACCAATTGCAGTACACGCGGGAAAAAGCCCGCAGGCTGGGCTTAGAGGATCAGGTCACGGTCGAACTCTGCGACTACGCGGACCTTGAAGGTGAGTTCGACAAGATCGCCTCGATCGGCATGTACGAGCATGTGGGGATCGACAACCTGCCTGCCTACATGAAAACCGTTCGTTCGTTGCTGGCCAAGCATGGCCTGTTTCTGATGCAAGGCATCACCCGGCCGGGCAAAGCCGACATGAAGAAGTTTCGTAAAATGAACACTGAACGCCGGCTGCTGGCCAAATACATTTTTCCCGGAGGCGAACTGAGCCACCTCGGGCACATCATCCAGTCCATGGAATCCAGTGGGTTTGAAATCGCCGACGTCGAAGGTTGGCGCAACCATTACGCCAAGACATGCCGGCTCTGGTGTCAGCGCCTCTACGAACGCCGTGAGGACGCCATCAAATTCGTTGGCGAAGAAAAATACCGCATGTGGCTGCTGTACTTTGTCGGCTGCAGTCTCGCGTTCAAAAACGGCGGGGCGCGTCTCTATCAAGTGCTGGCGGAGAAGCACCAGAAGAAAGAAGAATCGAGCATGCCGCCGACGCGCGAACATCTCTATGACGGCGCATCGCGCCCCGACGCGAATTAGCGCGGGTGCTTCGAGAAGGCGTTCACCAGGGGCGCCAGATCCCGGGCAGTGTCCCAGTCGCCGCCCTTGCGCGTGAGGCCCAGCCGGACGATGAGAAGGTCGTGCGACGGCACCATGGCCACAACCTGCCCTTCATAGCCGAGCATGTAATAGGCATCGGTCGGCATGGGCGGCTCACCGTATCCGGGCGATTTCGGCAGCTTGAGCCAGACCTGCGCGCCATATTGGTCGCCGGGCGATTGGCGGGTTGGCTTTAGCGAATAGGCGACCCAGCCCTCGGGCAGAAGCCGCTGCCCCTGCCACATCCCATCGCGCAGGAACAACAGGCCGAGCCGGGCCCAGTCGCGTGCCGAAGCAAAGAGGAACGACGCCCCGACAAAAATGCCGGACGCGTCGGGCTCAAACACCGCGCTTGTTATGCCGAGCGGGCCGAACAGGCGCGTGTGCGGAAAGCGCAGATAATCGCGCTCGTCGGCGAAACTCCCGCGTAGCACGGCGGCGATGATGTTGGTGGTGCCGCCCGAATAGGACCAAACCGTGCCTGGCTTATGGATGAGCGGTTTGGACGCGGCGAACCGGGCCGCGTTGCCCTGCACGTACAGCATCTGAGCGATGTCGCTGAGGTCGCTGTCATAGTCTTCGCCGAAGGCGAGGCCGCTCGTCATGCGCATCAGGTCGTCGAGGGTAATGGCGCGCTTGGGATCGTCTTTGGCCCGCCACTGAGGCATCAGCGCATCGTCGCTCAGCGCAAGTTCCCCATCTTCTCCGAGCCCGATCCCGCCCATCCAAGGCGCACGCGCGCGCTTGTGGTGGTGCATGGCGGGCGCATCGTCGCCGAGCGCTATGCGCCGGGCTTCGACGCGCATACGCCGCTGATTGGCTGGTCCATGGCCAAGACCGCGATCAACGCGCTCGTGGGCATGCGGGTGAAGGATGGGGAACTTGCGCTGAGCGACGATGCGCTGATGCCTCAGTGGCGGGCCAAAGACGATCCCAAGCGCGCCATTACCCTCGACGACCTGATGCGCATGACGAGCGGCCTCGCCTTCGGCG
>PVMS01061750.1_pt1 | contig 21815 bp, 17 predicted proteins | sample 1853461 | NCBI WGS metagenome assembly PVMS01 (sample SAMN08582032, study PRJNA380276) | Marine sediment metagenome, whole genome shotgun sequencing project. | isolation source: ocean sediment barecode stripped | collected 2017 | reverse complement strand
TCCTGGAGGAGCAGCGACCGCAATTGCTCGTCGAGTTCCACCACCGCTTCGCCTCCTACTCGAAAGCTGACACTCAGGACATCGTCGCGAGGCTTCGGCGCGCCGGCTTTCGTGTCGCCTGGGTATCCCGGCGAGGGGAAGAGGTCCTCTTCCTGCCGGCGGCACTACAGTGACGCTGGCGCCGACGCTGGCGCCTAGGCCCAGCTGAGCACTAGCTTTCCGAAGGTCTCGTTGGCATCCATTCGCGTGTGGGCTGTCTGGATCTCCGTCATCGGCAACACGTCGTCGATGATCGGTCGCAGTTCGCCGGTTTTGAACTTGCCGAGCATCTCGCGAGAAAACGCGGCGGTCAGCTCAGCCTTTTCCTCGGCTGTGCGGCTCCTCAGTACCGACCCACGGATCGATGCGCGCTTGGCGAGGAGGGCGCCGAGGGACAGCTCGGCCTTCACGCCGCCCATCAGACCGATCACGATGATACGACCCTTCTTCGCGATGACCTCGATGTTTTGCGCAAGGTAGGCCGCGCCAATCGTGTCGAGGATGACGTCGACACCCCCCGGCACGGCTCCCAACACCTGGTCGGCGAACCTGCCGTCTTTGACGATCACGGCGTGGTCGAGGCCGAGCGACGAGCAGCGCGAAAGCTTGTCGGCGGTTCGCGAGGTTCCGACCGAGGTGGCCCCAACCACCGCCGCGAGCTGAATTCCCGCCGTCCCAACACCACTTGCTACGGCGTGGAACAATACCGACTCACATTTTAGAAGGCCGCCTTGGAGCACGACAGCGTCGTACGCGGTGAGAAACGCTTCGGGGATGGCAGCCGCCTGTTCGAGCGAGAGCCCCTCGGGAACGGACATCAGCTCGCGGGCTTCGGTGACGACCCGTTCGGCCATCCCGCCGCCACCGACGATTCCCATCACGCGATCGCCTGGCGCCCAGTCTTCGACCTCGGCGCCAACGGCTTCGACGACGCCAGCGATCTCGAGCCCGGGCACGTCGGCTGGGACGCCGGGCGGGGCGGGATAGAAACCCCGTCGCTGGAGACAGTCTGCGCGGTTCAAACCCGCCGCTTCAACTTGTACGAGAACTTGGCTTGGGCCCGGTTCCGGGAGCTCGATCTCGCCGATCTCCAACACTTCGGGTCCTCCTGGTTCACGAATTCGAATCGCTCTTGCGGTCGGCATAGGACCGATCGTAACCCGGGACGGCACGCCGTCCAGTGGCGACAGTCGTGCTAGGTTCGCGGCGATGGACGCCAACGTCGGAAGCTTTCTGCATCGCTGGGCGACACGGGATCCCACGCGAACGGCGATCATCGACTCGGGCCGGGGCGACCTTGCACGCAGTTACGAAGCGCTCGACCGTGAGGCGTCCAGAGTTGCGGCGCACCTCGTTGCGCAAGGCCTGGGCGCTGGCGACCGGGTCGCAGTATGTACCGACAATGGGCTCGAATTCGTCGCGGCTTGGTTTGGTGCGGTGTATGCCGGATGCACGACGCTCCCGATTCCTGTCATGTCGACCTCACACGAGATCGCATTTCGCCTCGGACACGCGGGATGCAAAGCGCTTCTGAGCGACGCCCGGCACTTCGATCTGTCACACGAGAGCAAAGAACGCGCGGGCACCGACACGGAGATCATACGGGTCGACGAAGCGATCAAGAACGCCCGGGGAGAGATGTATCCGGTCACGTGTAAACCCGATGCGCTGGCGATGATTCTCTACACTTCGGGCACGACCGGGGCGGCCAAAGGCGTTTGCATCACGCATGGTTCGCTCGGCGCTCACACCGCCGCTCTCGTCGAGCACACGCTCACGCTCTCGGATCGCGATCGGGTCCTCGGCACCCTGCCACTGACGCACTCGTATGGGATTCGTATGACGCTGCTCGTGCCCTTCTATGCTGGCGCGAGCACGGTCTTCGTTCCGCGTTTTTCCCCGGAGCAAACTTTGGACCTGTGCACGAAGCACGAGGTGACCTGGCTTCCGGGGGTACCGACGATGTTCATCGCGTGGGCCAACGCAGCCGGCCAAGCGCCTCCGCCCTCGCTGCGTTGGTGCATGAGCGCGGGCGCGCCGCTCGCCGAGGATAGCCGACTTCGGGCCGAGGAACGTCTCGGCGCCACCGTCCGTCAGGGATACGGGCTTACGGAAGCCACGTTTTCGACGATCAACGCGCCCCCAGACGAAGCGGCGCCAGGATCGGTCGGGCAACCGGTATCGGGCGTCGAAGTCCGGATCGCGAACGAAAACGGAGAGGCTCTCCCGACGCGCGCTCGTGGAGAGGTCCTCGTCCGTGGTCAAAACGTAATGGCAGGGTATCTCGACGACAAGACCGCCAGCGCCCACGCTATGCGCGGCGGATGGCTTCACTCCGGAGACATCGGGTTCGTCGACGAGGTGGGGCGACTGACGGTGGTCGACCGAAGCAAGGACCTGATCTTGCGGGGCGGACACAGCGTCTATCCGTTCGAGGTCGAGAGCGTGGTGGGCTCGCACCCCGCGGTCCGCGATATCGCGGTCATCGGTGAACCGGACGACTACTACGGTGAAGAGGTCGTCGCCGTCATCGCGCTACGCACGCATGTAGCTCTGCAGGAGCTGGACGCCTGGGCGCGGGAGCGCCTCGCGCCCTACAAAGTCCCGAGGCGATACGCCCTCATCGACGCTCTCCCCCAAGGAGCGAGTGGCAAGACGCTCAAACGCCTACTCCGCGAGCAGCTGATCTCCGGCAAGCTCGTGGCGAAACGTTTACCGGACGACAGGCTGGCTGATTAGCTCGAACGCTACGATCATCACGGTCGCTCCGACCGCGAGGCCCGTCCACGGGCCGTACCAACCCGCCGCAACGGGGATTTCAGCGCAAAGCAGACTCACGAGGCCCACCGCGAGACAGTAGGGCAGCTGGGTACGGACGTGATCCATGTGATCACAACTCGTCGCCATGGAGCTGAGGATCGTCGTGTCCGAGATCGGAGAACAGTGGTCGCCCCAAACGGAACCCGCAAGGATCGAGGACACCGTGCCCAGTAGAATCCCTTCGCTGCCAGGCGCGATCTCGTGCGCGAGGGGGACGACCAGGGGAAACAGGATTGCCATCGTCCCCCAGGACGTGCCCGTGGCAAAACTCACGACGGCCGCTAGCACGAACACGGTTGCGGGGATCCACATCGGTGTCAGCCAATCGCCGACAACCCCGATCAAGAACTCGGCCGTATGGAGATCGCGACATACGCCACCGAGCGCCCACGCCAACACCAAGATCAGCACCGCGAGAAGCATCCCACGCACGCCCGACATCCATGCATCGATCGAACCGCTCAACGTTAGCGCTCCACTCCACAGCGACATCGCCAACCCTGCTAAACACCCTGCACCCGAGGCCCAGAGCAACGCCGAGATCGAGCTCGCCTCGCCCACGATCGTTCGGAGCGAAGGCTCGAGACCCGCGGCGAGCACCTTGGCCTGTCCGTCGAAGTAGATGCCGGCCCCCGCCACCAGTACGACCACGACGACCGGAATCAGGGCGTTCATGGGCCGGCCGGGAACGTCTTCGGGGACGGCCTCGTCGTGAAAGTCAGAAGCCGGACGAGCCCCCGGACGTAAGAGCAGCCCATCTTCGACGGCACGCCTCTCCGCCCTGAGCATCGGCCCGAAGTCACGACCACGGAGCGCCACCCAGGCGACGAACAACAACATGAGCAGGGGGTAGAAACGATAGGGGATCGTCTCGATGAACGTCACGTACGCGTCGCGTTCGATCCCGAGGTGCACGAACTGGTCTTCGATGTAACCGACCTCGACGGCGATCCACGACGAAATCAGGGCTAGGCTCGATACGGGTGCGGCCGTGGCATCTACCAAGAATGCTAGCTTCTCGCGACTGACTCGAAGGCGGTCGGTCACGGGGCGCATCGATGAGCCCACGAGCAGCGAGTTCGCGTAGTCATCGAAGAAAATCAGGAGACCGAGAAACCAGGTCGTGAGTTGTCCACGCCGTCGACTCCCCGTGTCGCTTCGCACCCATGACGCGAGACCTTTGGCCCCTCCGCTTTGCGTGATGAGCCCGAGCATGCCCCCGAGCAACAAGGTGAATACGAGAATCGACGCGTGCCCGCGATCGGCAACGGCGCCGACTACGAGCGTATCGAGCAATCGTGCGAACGAGCTGACAGGCGACAAATCGGTCAGGAGAAAGGCCCCGAGCCACACACCGGCGACGAGAGCTAGCAGTACATGGCGGAACGCGAGCGCAAGGACGATCGCGAGCATCGGAGGCAATACCGAGGTCCAGGCGGGAAGGCTGTAATCTCGGTCACTTCGATCGATTTTGGCCGACGCCGCCGATGTGGTATTTGAGGGTGTATTTTGAATGGTCTCAGTGGGACTATCGTCGTTGGACTGGGCGCTCGCACTGGCACACCCAATACATACAAACACTGCAACGAGGACCCGAGCCATGCGCATGACTAACGCCAGACATAGACAGGAACGCCGGCCGTGGTCAATTTTGACCGGGCTCGCCGCGTCGCTGTGTATGTTCATAGCGCTCCCGGGCACCGCTTCGCTTTCCGAGTCCAAGGCGGGCGGACTCACCGCAGAAGACAAACAACTCCTCGAATCCGGCGAGCTCGTGATGAAACCGCAAAACGAGCAGCGAGGCAGATTGAAGCTCATCGGTGGGCAGAGCTGGCAAATCGTCGACGTCCCCGTCGAAATGGCCTGGCGGGCGATGGAGGACCTCTCGAGCTACAAGCGCATCATCCCGCTCGCCACTGAGAGCACCGTAAAGGGCCGGAATGGCGACGAGATCGATCTCGCGATTCGCCAGCAGTGGGGCCCCATCGACATCAAATACGTGCTCCAGACCACGCTCGACTCCGAAAAGCGCGTCATGATGTTTCGCCTCGATCTCTCGCAGGCGCATGAGCTCCGCGCCGGCTGGGGTTTCCTCCGGGCCCGACCCTGGAAGGGCGGCAAGACCCTCGTCTCGTTCGGCGCGATGGTCGACATCGGGGACGGCGTGCTCGTCTCGATCATCCGGCCCGCCGTCCGTCGGGACCTCCTCCGTATCCCCGCGAAATTCAAGGGTTATGTCGAGGGAGACGGGCGTGAGCTTTATGTTCAGTAGTCAGCGTACGAAACAATTCGGAAACCAACCTGTTTTGGGTGTAGTATCGCACCTCGGGGTTCGTCTTTGCCCGTGGAGGCCCCTATGAGTAGCGAAGAGCACAATTGGCAGCCCAGCCGAAAACCTGCGCCCTGGTGGGCGCACATCCTGAGATGGTGGCTTTAGGCTTTCGCCGAGTCGCCGTCCGATAGAATCGATCAGGCCGCGAGACTGAGCTCGTCGTCGGTGGAGCTTTGGTTCACCGGCTCGCCGAGTTTGTCTTGCTCGCCCTTAGCGCGGCGCCGGCCCTCTTCGAGCACGTGGTCGGGGACTTCACGAATGTCCCACACCAGCCCTACCCAGCTCATCATCTTGAGCACGTAATAGGTCACATCGATTTCGTACCAGTAGAAGCCGTTGCGGCATGAGGACTGGTAGTGGTGGTGATTGTTGTGCCACCCCTCCCCAAGGGTCAGAAAAGCCGTCAATGCGTTGTTTCGACTGTCGTCCCCGGTGTCGAAGCGGCGCTTCCCCCATATGTGGGTGAGCGAGTTGATCAGGAAGGTGTTGTGCCAAAGGAGCACGGTGCTCAAGAAAAACCCGATGAAGAGGCCTGGCCAGCCCGCCACCAAGAGACAGAACACCGCCAAGATCGTCGGCGGCACGACCCAGTATTTATCGAGCCAGCGAAGCTCCGGATACTTGGCGAAGTCTCGGATCTTGTCCCAACGGGTTTCGACGGTGGCGTCGTCAAACACCCAACCAACGTGCGCGTAGAAGAAGCTGCTCTGGACCGGTGAGTGCACATCGCCCGGCTGGTCTGAAAGCTTGTGATGCACCCGGTGATGCGCAGCCCACCAAAGGGCGCCCTTTTGAGAGCTCGTCTGAGCCAGGAACGCCAAAAAGAACTGCATCGCGCGACTCGTCTTGTAGGTGCGATGCGCAAAGTATCGGTGGTAGCCCGCGGTGACGGCCCACTGGCGAACGAGCAAGAGCACGACACAAAGCACGGCCGCCGACCAGGTCACGCCGGACCAGATCGCCCCAAGCACGGCTACGTGGGACAAGATGAAGGGTGTGGCCTGGAGCCACGTCTGAGCTCGAGACGGCGAATTGGGGGTTCCCGGATTGGCCGCGATTGCCGTTGTTTCCATACCGGCGAGGCTATCCCACGCACGCTGTGGGCACCGTCATGGTTCAGTCCTCTTTCTGTCACAGTTGTGTCAAAGCTCGTCTACGCGATGAACTTGTAGCCTGCGCCGCGGACGGAAAGGAAGTGCGTCGGATCGCTGGGGTCGTTCTCGAAACGCCGCCGAAGGCGTGAGATAAAATTGTCGACGGTTCGAGTGTTGCCATAGTTCCGGAGCTTCCAGACACGCTCGAGGAGCTCGGTGCGACTCAACACACGGCCTGCGTTTTCAGCGAAGTAGCGCAAAAGGTCGAGCTCGAGTTGGGTCAGTTGGACTGTCTTACCTGCGACTTTCACCTCGTGCGTGTCGAAGTTGATCTCTGCCTCACCGAACGACAGCGTGGAAGCCTTCACGTGGTTGCCCGCGGCTTGCTCCCACTGGCGACGCCGAAGCATCGAACGTACCCGTGCGAGCAACTCGCCGAGCTCGAAGGGCTTCACCATGTAGTCGTCTGCCCCGGCTTCGAGGCCGCGAACACGGTCATCCGGGGAAGAGCGCGCGGTGAGCATGATCACCGGAATGAAGTTCCCTGCCTCGCGGAGTTTCTTGCACAGATCGAATCCGTTGATGTCTGGAAGCATCACATCGAGTACGATCGCATCGTACCCTGCGGGATTGAGCAGGCGCTGGCCGGCTTCTTTGGCGTTCGCTGCCACATCGACGCGATAGCCCTCGAGCTCGAGGTTCAGCTTCAGGCCCGCCGCGAGGTGGTCCTCATCTTCGACGACGAGAAGCCGTTGAGAATCGTTGTTCGTCATGCTGCGCTCACCGCTTGGGTCACTGGAAGCTCCACGCGTATCGTCGTCCCTAGTCCGCGACCGTCGGAGAGCGCCTCGACCTTGCCACCCATCTGCTTTACCAGCGCCCATACGACGAAGAGGCCGAGACCCGTGCCGCGCCGCGTGCGGACCTCTTGGTCTTCAACCCGATAGAAACGATGGAACACCCGCTTGAGGTTCTTTCGATCGATGCCGATGCCGTTATCGCGCACCTCGAGCAGGACCTTGCGATCGGTTTCCCTTCGGGCGGTCACCTCCACTCGTGCGGGGTGACCCGAATACTTCGCCGCGTTGTCGATGAGGTTCTTGACGATGATCTCGAGCGCGGCGCGGTCGGTACTCACTACGAGATCGGGGTCGACGTCGATGAGGACCTCCTCCGGCTGGAGCCTCTGCCGAGCGCGGACCGACTCGGCGCAGTCCTCGGCGAGCTCGGATAGGAAGACGTCGCTCAAGTTGAGCATGCCGGGACGCGCGTACGAGAATCGGTTGGCCTCGAGCACATCATCGATGAACGCCCGGAGTCGATCGACATCGTCGAGCATCATGCCGCGAAGGTCCTCGCGATCCGCGCCCTCGAGACCCTCGCGCCCTAGGGTCTCGAGGCAAAGCTGAAGCGATGCGAGAGGGCTCTTGAGCTCGTGTGTAACCGAATCGATGAACGTGTCTTGTTTACGGACCTCGATGATCCCCCGCGCGAGCGAAATCACGAAAAGGACGAGCACCACGATGATGAGCACGAACGAAAGGGACCCGAGGACCAGAAGCCATACGTCCCCCGCGACGTCAGCAGATCTCGCGATCTTCTGGCCAAGCAAGAAGGACCAGCCTACGAGCAGGGCGACGCTCAGCAGGACGGTCACCGCGCCGAGCGTGATCGGAACCGAGATCGACGAACGAATTCTGCGGCGACGCGCCATCAGCCTAGACCCGAGCGTTTACTACCCTCGCAGCAAACGCCACAAATTCTCTTTCTCCCACTTCTGGGCTACGGAGTGGTATTCGAAGCTGCGCTCGCGCTTCTTGAACACGTTGGTGTGATAGTGCCTACGGCCGTTTCGGACTACGGCCGGCATGTCGTGGTGAAGCATCTCGTGGAAGACCACAGCTTCGACGAAAAATCTCGGAACCCAGGGCTGATCGAGCACTGGATGGATCCGGATCAACCGCTCGTCGGGGACATAGGTACCAAGCTGCAACGAGCGCTGGCGGCGCCTGGGTTGGACCTGCCTGCCCCAAGTGATCTTGACGTCTACCTCCCCTCCGAAGTGGCGTTCGGCCAGACTATCCACGATCGCCCGGAGATCGTGATGAAGGCCCTCGGCCCGTAGGGCGCTTTGAGGCCGGCCCGACGCTACATGACGAGTCCGGTGCTCCTCGATGAAGCCATCGATGACGGGCGCCGCATGCTGGCTCCCGTCGAGGTAGTCCCCTACGGCCTCGAGGATATCCTCGTCGGCTGTCAGAAACATATGATGGAGGCGTACCTCGAGCCGACCACCCTTCGACCGCGCCGACAGCATGGTGCTACGATTATCGGTGACGACGAGCCGGATCTGCTGACCGAGCCGCTTCGCAAGGGCCCTGCTCCAATCGGACGCTCGTGCGTAAGCCCGATCGAGATCGCACGCTCGGTCGAGATCGTCTGCCCGGCCGAGACCGTCCTCACCAGGCTCCAGGATCGTCGGTGAATCGCCTGCAAACTCGAAGGAGAGTTGGGGCACGCCATCTGGAGCTAGGAGGTCGTGTCATCCTTGTCAACTGCGCTTTCAGAGAAGGGAACGGCAGGCTAGAATCTCCTCGGATGCGTGCTGCCACTCGGGACCGCCTTAAAGGCCTAACGGTATTGCACCGACTGAGCGCCCCGGAGCAGCGTGAGGCTGCTTGGCGTCAGGGGATGGCGACGTTGGCGCGCGCCGTCGTCGACGAGCGTCGGCCCGTGCCGCTCGAGGGGCACGATCCGACCGCGCTCCTCCGAAGCATGGAGGTGGCGGTTCAAGGAGGATACGTTGAACAGCTCGACTGGCTGTCGGCCCCGGCGGCGGCGGCTGCCTTGTACGAGATAGCCGCCGCACTTCCGGCGAGCGCGATCAAGCGAAAGCTCGGTCGCTTGGTTTTGCAGCGCCTGCGTCGCGGTGATGCCGCCACGTTCGTCGCAGTGGCCACGCAGCTCGCGCTCGGATCACAGCGCGCCCTGAGCGGTCGATCCATGCGCGCGCGCGTCGCCTTAGCGTTGAGCCTGCCGATCGGGACCGTCGCGAGCGCCGATGCTCTCGCGTTGGCTCTCATCTCTCGCCGAGATCTGAGTCGCGATTGGCTGCGCACACCGGCAACGGGGTCCCTGCCCTCGCGTCGTTTGGCCGCGAGGCTATTGGAACGCGCGGCGCGCGAGGCCGCGCGCAGGGCAACCGAGGGGGACGACAGCGGAATCCGCGTGTTCTGCACCCGGCCGGTGCGCGAGGCTTGGGACAGACTGCTGACGGATCGAGAGACGCTCGTCTGGCGTCATGTGGCTTCCGCGAGAGGCTTGTTAGCCTCATCGATGCCGGTGTTTCGAGAAGAGATGCATCGGCATCTCGATCCGGAGTTCACGATCACAGAATGGCGCAGGGCCGCGGCCTCCCTCGCAGCAAGCATCGCCGTCGACCCGGACGAGGGACTGCGTGCCTGCCGTGATCTATTGGAATCTGTGGTGTTTCAACAGGACCACGGGATAGCGGCGGCCATGATCACCGGCCTTCCGCGCGCGGCGGAGAGCCACCCGGAGGCAGTGGAGGCTTTGCTCGATCAATTGATGCGCGTTGGAGGGCTCGATACGGCCGAGGCACTCGTCGAGCTCCGGCGAGAACGCCTCGGACAGGGCTTCGCGGACGCGGCCGCCGAGAAGGCCGAGGCCCACCTCCGGAAGTCGGTGGCCCAAGGAGGCAGTGAAGACCTTGGGCGCGCGGCGCTTTTGCGAGCTCTAGCCGACGAGCTCAGCGGCGCGCGAGCAAAACGTGAGCCCACACTCCGCGATATGATCTCCGACGCGCTCGAGACCTTCGCACGCGAAGGCGCGTACGAAGCGGCACGGGAAGCCGAGTCGATCCTCGAAGCGGCTGCAAGCAAGGCGGCCCTCCTCGAGCGGCTCGTGCCAGGCAACTCCGAAACCAACGTAGCGGCATTTCTCGCTTTGCGCGAGCTCGACTCAGCATTGTTCGAGACATCTGCGCTCAACGACCTTTTGTTGCTCGGCGAGGATGATGACCAGGGGATGGAACATGACCATCGCCTGGGCGACCTCTTTCAGCGCGTCACCAACTGGTTGGTCATTCGAGAAGGTGATCCGCTCGAGGAGGGAAACCATGTCCCGCAGTTCACCACGCGTCTTCGGCAGTTGCGAACGATGCTTCACCTCATCGACGCCGATGGCCTTCATGTCGACCCACGCAGGGACCTGGTGAGGCAGCGCCGGCTACTCACGCAACAGGTCTTGCTCCACCGGGTGCAGCACGACCCCAAGAGCTCGCTTCGGCGGACGCTGTGCGCCGCGACCGCACGAACCTGCGATGCCCTCGTCCGAGAAGATATTGCAGACGTCTCCGATGTCGTCATCGCGACCGCTTGGCACGTGCCACATCTCGACGACTTGAAAACGATGGCCGAAGCCTCGATGGTACCCGAGATCAAGACGGCGCTTCGCGCATATACCAAGCTCAAGCAAGCCACCCAGACTGCCCAGCGCGACGGCTATGGTTTGGTGGCGGCCGCCGACGCGCTCCGTACCATCGGTAACGAGCTTCCCGTCGCCTCCTCGGCCCGGGTGGAAGCGCTACGACAGTCGCTGTCGTTGCTGGCACGCGGCCTCCGCTCGGTAGCCGCGTCGAGCTCACTCACCGAGGTCGCGGACCGCTCGGCAGGCACGCCGCTCGCACCTTTGGAACGCGGCGTTGCGACCTTCGCCCAACTGGTGAATGGTTCGCGCCGCCGGCTCGGGGACTCCGTCGGGCAATCCCCGACATCGGGTGAAGCGATTTGGGCGATGGGATTGGAGGTCGAACGGGCGTTGCGCGCATCGGTCTCCGAGATCGATCAGGCGTACGCAAACGCCGTGGCCGCCGTCGACGCAGACCTCCCTGGCGCGTTTGCGCTGCTCACCAAGGCCGTCCTGAAGCATCTCCGAAGGCTTCCGCTAGACGCGCCTCGACGCGCCCCGAGCATTGCACCGCCCGAGCTCGATGCGGACGCGCCCCTTCCCGCATGGGCTCCGCTCAGCCGAGTTCTGGGAGGATTCTACTTGATCAGAGCCGTCGGCATAGGCGCGGTCGGATCGGTCTTCGTGGCACGGCGCGTCGAAGAGCGGCAGGACGCATCGGCACCCCTCTTCGCCTTGAAGGTTCCCGACTACTCCGCCGCCGCGGCACGCACTCTGTCCGAAGAGGAGTTCTTGCGTTTGTTCCGTGAAGAAGCGGGGGCACTCCTTGCCCTACCCGAACACCCCAACATCGCGCGCTTCGTGACCTTCGATGCGGGAGCAGGAGCAAAACCGATCTTAGTCATGGAACTGGTGGAAGGGCCCAGCCTGGAACGCATGCTGGAGATGGGCGATCTTTCGATCCGGCGAGCCAGAGACCTCCTGCTGGGTGTGGGGGCAGGACTGGACGCCATGCACCAAGTCGGCGTCGCGCACCTGGATGTAAAGCCATCCAACATCATCGTGTGCAATGCCGACGCAATTACAGGAGTCGGCAGCCCCCCGAAACCGGTGCTCGTCGATTTCGGGCTCGCGGGACGGCATCTCAGACCTGGGTGTGGAACTGCCAACTACGGGTCGCCCGAGATCTGGGGCGCTGGGGATACCAGCCAAGCGATCCCGGCCGACGTCTACGCATTCGGATGCCTGATCTTCGAGGCTTACACCGGAAAAACGCTCTTCGACGGCGACGCCGAGGCCGCGATGATCACACAGCACGTGACCCACGATGGCGACCCGGAGCCGGTGCGCGCGCTGCTTGCGCGGCCCGAGACCGAGGAGCTCGGCGCACTGGTAGCCCGATGTCTGCGCCGCGAGCCGAACGACCGCATCACGATCCGCCAGGCGCGACAGTTCCTCGCCAACTTCAAGCTAGGTATCGAGAACAAGCACTGGCCCGTGCGGATCGCGAGTTAGCGCTCGCCGGACTCGTCGCCTGGTCCCTCGGGGCCAACCTCGACGATGTGGAACTCGACGCGTCGGTTCTGCGCCAGCTCCGCCTTCGTCTTGGCGTCGGGAACGAGCGGCCGCGTGGGGCCGAAGCCCTCGGCGATGAGGCGGTCCCTGCTGACCTTGCCCCTGCCGACGAGGTAGCGGACGACCGTTTCGGCGCGCTTCTGCGAGAGCCTCATATTGAACTTGAGACTACCGGTCGAATCGCTGTGACCCTCCACTCGGATGAGCGGGATCTCTGGGTGCGCGTTCAGAACCGCTGCGACGTTGTCGAGCAGTGCGAAGGAACGTTTCTGGAGCTTCGCGCTACCGGTCTTGAAGTAGACCTTCTCGAGGATTTCGAGTTGGCCGGCTCCGAGGACTACGAGCTGCGCGTCCTGGCAACCATGGTTTTCGACCGTTCCTGGCTCATCCGGGCAGTTGTCAACCCGGTCGGGCACGCCGTCACCGTCGCGGTCTGGATCCGGACAGCCGTTGTTTTCGGGCGGACCTGGCTCGTCCGGACACATGTCGTCGACATCGAGAATGCCGTCGCCGTCGTTGTCGAAGTCGGGACAGCCGTCCTCGTCCTGGAAGCCGTCGATGTCCTCCGGATCCATCGGACAACCATCGTTGACGTCGAGCACGCCGTCGCCGTCGTTGTCAAAATCGGGACAGCCATCTTCATCCTGGAAGCCGTCGAAGTCCTCTGGGTCGTTCGGGCATTGGTCGATGTCGTCCAAAATACCGTCGCCATCGGCATCCATCACCACCGCCGCTTGTTCAGGCATAGTGAAGCCGATCATGCCAATCATTCGCCAGTCGGGCGCGCCGTAGCCGGGGGCTACGCCCGCAGAGCCCGCAACACCGACGGCAAAGCCGTTGTGGCGGTTGTACTTGAAGCCGCCGAGCACCTCGACCGGCGACTCCTCGCGACCACCGAATCCGGTCTCGCTCGCCGCTGCCGTCCGGCCGAACGCTTCAGCGGTGATCATGAAGCGGTCGTCTCCCAGCAAGACCTGCAGGCCCCCTCCCCAGGTGAGCTGGCTGCCGAGCTTGAGGGTCACGACGTCCTCGACAAAGCCGGTCTTGTAACCAATGTTGATCGGAATGCGGATGTGGTCACCCGCATTGAAGGTCAGGAAAAGCTCGAACCAACCGCCAATGTAGGGCTTCGCCTTCTTCTGGCCGAGGTAGTTTTGCTCGGAGTCCGCACCCGACGCTGTGTTGGCCGTCAAGGTCGCCTGAAGCGCGATCTGAAACACCTCGTCGCGTGTTCCGTACAAATTGCCACGTGCACCGACGTACACGTCGCCAAGGCCGCTGCCGCGGGGAAAGAGCCCTTCTTGTCCGATCGACTCGATGAACGCGCGATCCGCAGCGGAAAGGTCTTCGTCGACGATGAAATGGTAGGGCAAGTCCATGAAGATGACGAGGTGATCCCATAGACCGAGGCTCCAGGTGAAGTGGCCGGTCAACTGCTTGTGGACGATCTTGAATTGCTGGCCCTCTTGAGGGGTCCCACTCGCTCCCTGGAAGACCAACGGGTCATCGGAGTAGTCGAAGTAGATCTGAAAGCCGAAGCGCTTGTGGCCTTGGGCGTCCGCAGTGCTCACGGCGAAACCGTCCGTCGTCAACTCGGAAGGCCGGAACTGGTTGAGGTCGAACTGGGCCGCCGTCTGCGCGGCTGCGCTGGAAGCCCCCCCAAGGACACTCACTAGGATGATCAGGCTCGCGACCCAACCCCGGTTGAACTTTCTCAGGTCATCGCTCTGTGTCACGCCATCCTCCATCCATCGCTGCAGCGCGGCGGGGCCCCTCATCGACCGCCCCGACCTGGCCCTAAGTATCACTGTCCCGACGGAAAACCGACAAGAACTCAGCGGGAGTGTGATGCGGAAAGCCGCTCCTGAGGAAATAATCCGCTAACATCGCATCCATGTCCGCTCAGGCTCGCTACCGCACGGCGCCCGCACCCACGAAGGGAATGCCGCCCGGGATCCCTTACATCGTCGCGAACGAGGCGGCCGAGCGGTACAGCTACTATGGCATGCGCGCGATCTTGGTCATCTTCATGACCAAGTTTCTGATGAACGCGCAGGGCGAGCTCGACGTCATGACCGACGAGCAAGCCAAGACCTGGTTTCACGGATTCGTTACCGCAGTCTACTTCTTTCCGATCTTAGGCGCGATCATCTCCGACGCGTTCCTTGGGAAGTACCGCACGATCATGCTGCTCTCGATCGTGTACTGCCTGGGGCACTTGACCCTCGCTCTCGACGACAGCCGTGCGGGCCTCGCTCTCGGTCTCGGATTGATCGCTGTCGGCTCTGGCGGCATCAAGCCGTGCGTCTCTGCCCATGTGGGCGACCAATTCGGCCAAACCAATAGCGATTTGCTGACGAGGGTGTTCGGTTGGTTCTACTTCTCGATCAACGTGGGTGCTTTGACGTCGATCCTGTTCGCGGAGCCTCTGCTCCATAGATTCGGTCCCTCGGTCGCCTTCGGCCTGCCAGGCGTGTTGATGGCGATTGCGACGTTCGCTTTCTGGATGGGTCGCAACAAGTTCGTGCACATTCCCCCGGGCGGAGTCGCCTTCTTACGTGAAGTCTTCAGCAACAAAGGACTCAAGGCACTCGGCAAGCTCTTCATCATCTACACGTTCATCGCCATGTTCTGGGCGCTCTTCGACCAGCAGGGTTCGGCGTGGGTCCTCCAAGCAGAGAGGATGGATCGACACTTCGGCATCGACTGGGACCCATCTCAGGCTCAATGGCTGAATCCGGCCCTAGTCTTGCTTTTCATCCCCCTGTTCAACCGAGTCGTCTACCCTGCATTCGATCGATTCTGGCCGCTCACACCGCTTCGGAAGATCTCGATGGGGCTCTTCCTGACGGCGCTCGCCTTTGTCCTGCCTGCTTGGGTAGAGGCGCGGCTCGACGCTGGCGAAAGCGTCAATATCTCTTGGCAGTTCGGGGGCTACGTCCTGATGACCGCCGCGGAGATCCTCGTGTCGATTACTGCACTCGAGTTCTCGTACACGCAAGCGCCCAAGAAGATGAAGTCGTTCGTGATGGGCGCGTTCTTGATGAGTGTGTCGATTGGAAACCTCTTCACTGCCAGTGTGAATTACTTCATTCAGAACCCCGACGGGACCAGTAAGCTCGAGGGAGCGTCGTACTACTTGTTCTTCGCTGGCGCGATGGCCGTGACCGCGATCCTCTTCGTCCCAGTGGCTGTCTGGTACAAGGAACAGACCTACATTCAGGACGAAACGCCTACCGAGTTACCCCAGTGAGTGTCATCGACAAAGCCCGCGCGTGGATCGCACAAGACCCCGATCCGGACACCAAGCGAGAGATCGAGATGCTGATCGCGCGCAGCGATCAAACCGATCTCGAGGCACGGTTCGCGGGATCGCTGGAGTTCGGTACGGCTGGGCTACGTGGCGTTCTGGGGGCCGGCTCCACACGAATGAATCGCGTCACCGTCATGCGCGCGACATCTGGGCTATGTGCTTGGTTGAAGCAGCAGGTGCCAAATGTGGCCACGCGGGGCATCTGCATCGGGCGCGATGCACGCATGCAAAGCGACATTTTCGCACGAGACGCAATCGAAGTGGTGCTCGGGGCTGGTATCCCGGTGTGGGCGTTCTCCAATGTGGTGCCGACCCCAGTGTTGGCCTTTTCGGTGCTCGAGCTCGGTGCGGGCGGCGGCGTCATGATCACGGCAAGCCACAACCCGCCCGAGTACAACGGCTACAAGGTCTACTGGGAGAACGGTGCTCAGATCATTCCACCGAACGACGTGGGGATCACCCGGGAGATCGAGCTTGCCCCGCCAGCGAACGAGTTGCCCCGGATTTCGATGGCCGAGGGGCGGGAACGGGGGCTCCTCCGCGACGTCGACCGCCTCGTGGATGCCTATGTCAATCTCGTGGCAAGCGCAGTGAGGCAATCCGACGAACGATGCGAGGTGCGCGTCGCATACACTGCGCTCCATGGCGTGGCCGAGAGCACGCTGCGCGACGTTCTGTCACAAGCGGGGTTCTGCGACGTCCAAAGCGTCGTCGAGCAAGCGATCCCAGACGGTCGGTTCCCGACGGTCGCCTTCCCCAATCCTGAAGAGCCCGGCGTGATGGACCGGGTGCTCGCGCTCGGCTCAGACATCCACGCCGATCTCGTCGTCGCAAACGACCCCGACGGGGATAGACTGGCGGTCTCAGTCCTACGCGATGGAGCATTCGAGTCACTGTCCGGCAACGATATCGGGATCCTTCTCGCCGACGACTTGCTCACACGCCACGCCGAGCTCGACAAGCCACTAGTGGTCTCGACGGTCGTGAGCAGCCCCATGCTCGGACTCGTCGCCGCCAGCCACGGCGCGCGATGGGAACAGACCCTCACCGGCCACAAGTGGATCCAAAACCGTGCTCTCGAGCTCGAGCGCGAAGGCTACCAGTATGTGTTCGGATACGAGGAGGCGCTCGGTTACGCACCCTTGGCGTCGATCCGCGACAAAGACGGCATAAGCTCGGCGCTGTTGATCACCGACTTGGCGTCGAGGCTGAAGCCCCGCGGCCAGACCCTGATCGATGCGCTCGAATCGCTCTGGCGAGAACATGGGATCTTTCAGGACATGCAACTGTCGCGAAGATTCGAGGGTACGGATGCCCAGGCGCGAATGACAGAGGTGGTCGAAGATCTACGCAGGAAGCCGCCGACAGAGATCGGGGGTCGCACCGTGACGAGCATGATCGACCTCGGCCGCCGCGTGAGGTGGACATCAGACGGCGAGACACCGTACGAACGGCTCGCCAAAAGTGAGGTCCTGATCTTCGAGCTCGAAGGCAATCATCGCGCGATGGTTCGTCCGAGCGGCACCGAGCCCAAGCTCAAGTACTACCTGTACGCATACGCAAGTGCGCGGTGGGGCCTCGCACCAGCTCGTGAGCAGGTCGCCGCCCTACTTGAGCGAATGGCCGAGGACCTCAGCCCAGATTCCGCCGATCGCTGAAAACCGGGGGCTACTTAAGGACATTGGAGACGATCAAAGCGACGGCCGCAAGCAGCAAAATGGCCGCCGTCCCCCAAAGGAGAGTCGTGTTTCGCCTTGGGCGTCGTCCCCGACTCGAAACCCGTGGCTGCAGTACCGGTGGCGCCTTGGAGCCGTCGAGCGTCCCGGACCGAAACGCGAGATCCTCGAGACGCGTCGCCGTCGTGACAGGCATTGCGAGCGGATCGAACTTCGGCTCGCGTTGCGTGACCCCGGACGTGACGCGAGCCGTAGGCTCACGGTTGCTCGGCGGGTTGCGGACCGAGGCGATCAAGATGATCGGACCGCCGCGGCCGAACTCGATTTCGTCTCCGTCGCCGAGCGCCGCATGCTTGATTCGTTGACCGTTGAGCCAAGTCCCGTTACGGCTGCCGGTGTCGATCAGCAGGTACCTTCCGTCCTCGTTGCGAATCTCAGCGTGTCGCCCCGACGCGTCGAGGTCGACCTCGGGATCGAAGTTCAGGTCACTGTCCGGCATGCGACCGATACGGATCAAGTCCTGCTCAAACTCGAGCTCGCGTCCAGCATCGGCGCCCTTGGTCTGGCGGAGGCGAATCATAATCGAAGCCTCAATCCGTGGAAGGAGTCAGTTGCACTTCGATGGGCTGCCCCGGCTCGACGAGCACCTCTTCACCGAGCTGCGTTCCATCGACCTCGCGCGCCTCGATGTGATACGAACCAGGGAGCAGCCGGAGCAGCACGATTTCGTCAAACCGCAAGGGCCCGTAGCTGCGCCCGTTGACGTAGAGTTCACCTTGTTCGACGCTCGAACGCACGCGAACTTCGACTGGAGTCTGTGCATCCGCGTAGGCCGGTGGTGGTAGTGGCGGCGCGGCAATAGTCTCCGATGACCTCCCCGTGCCGATGATCGTGACCGCCGCCGCCAACCCGAGCAGCCCGAGCACTGAGGCCGCCGTCGGCCAGGAGAACGAAGTAGGGACTTCTGGCTGCGAGATTCGCTCGAGGCGGGGCGCGGTCATCGCGCGTGGCACCATGCTCTTCACGGCGGTCGGCAAAGTGGGACCGCCGCTATGACGTTCGCCGTCCCTAGGCAACGGGTACTGCTGGTAGAACGGGATCGCGCCCTCTTCGGTTGGCTTGAGCGCATCTCCATCGAAGTCCGCCACGATGCAAGTCACGTTGTCATGACCGCCCGCAGCGTTTGCCAGCTCGATCAAGCGATCGACAAGCTGAGGCAGCGCGCCTACGCAGGCCATCTCTTCTCGAATCGCATCGTCGTGGACGAGCCCACTCAAGCCGTCCGAGCAAAGCAACACTCGATCGCCTCGGCGGAGCTCCATGAAAGTGAGGTCGACGGCAACCCGCTCGGTCGTCCCGAGCGCCTGCAAGATGATGTTGGAGTGCTCGAACGCTTCAGCTTCGTCTTCGGTAAGTTGTCCGGCCTCGATCAACTGGTTGACGAGGGATTGATCCTTCGTGATGAGGCTCATCTGACCGTTTCTAAGAACATAGCAACGACTGTCGCCCACCTGGCCCACGAAAAGCACCTCATCGATCAGGCCGGCGACCGTTGCGGTCGTTCCCATCCCGCGCCTGGTGCGGTCCTTCTTCGCTGCTAGGTAAATTCGCGCCCCTGCTTCTTCGACTGAAGTGACCAGGCGACGCGCAAAGGAGTCGCGGTCTTCGGGGGCACCATCGCCTTGGAGTGTCTCGAACAGAGCGTCAACCGCCATGTGGCTAGCGATTTCACCCGCGGCGGCGCCGCCCATGCCGTCACAAACGGCGAACGCGATGCCCCGACCAGATACGGTCCCCTCGAATTCTTCTTCTCTTTCGAGTGGCCCAGTGTCGGAGCTCAGGTCCGCCACCATGAAGTTGTCTTCGTTGTGATCGCGGACGAGCCCAACATCGGTCTTGCCGAAAACCGTAAAGTGGAGCCCCTCGGGAGTAGGCCGTGGCGTCCTCTGTTGGTCGCCGGGCCAGCTCTCTTCGCCCGCAGCCGGAGCCAGGGTGTCGGTCCCCTCCCCTGCTTCAGCTTGATCGTCCCCGTTACGGTGTGCGTCGCCGCTCATCCAGTCACCCGTTTGCGCATCCTCTGACCCCACAAAGACACTTAACGATACAGCCTACAGGGGCGGTGTCGAAATCTCCAGCACCTAAGGTCGCAATTTTGCGGAGATCGAGGAGCTTTTAGAGCAGGAACGTCACGCCAAGGCGCAGGATGAGCGCTGCATCCACCCCTGCTGCAACCGAGCGCCGGGCTCCGTCCGCCTGAGTCGTGAAGGCGCGCGTGCGCAAGATCTGGCCGCCAAGTAGGAAAGTGAAGGCCGAACTAGGGGTGAACTCCGTCTCGCCGCCGAAGGCAAGCTCGGCCGTGCCGCCAATGGTTTCGACGCGGAACGAGGGCCCGAGCATCAGGAACCCCCCGCGGACACGAAGCACTGGATGGAGCGCGCGATCGGGGAGAAAACTCTGCCGCAGGAGGGCCGTGACCGCCTGGGTGATAGTCGCTTCGTAGACGCCGTTCCCATTCTGAACCCAGAACTCGTAACCAAAGCCGAGGCCCGTACCATTGGCCCACCGGTAGGAAAATGGGAAGCCGAAGGCCCACCCGAAGCCGAAGAGGCATTCGTAGCCGGCGGGACAGAGCGGTTTGTGAGCCAACGGAATGACCAACCCGGTTTCCACCCCTAGGGCGAAGGACGGCGTGCCCTCCGGGGCCGCCCCCAGAATTTCCGTCGAATCCGCCAGGACCAACCTGGGCGAAGCGAGGCATAGGGCCCACAGGCATACGACGACAACTCGGATTGGCACAGCCGTAGCATACGGGGTGACGATGGGCTTCGACAAGATTGACAGGCCCCAGACCTCTCTTATAGTAGCGCCGATTCCAACCGCTTAGAGGTTTTCTGATGGAGATCTTTCTCAGCAAAAGCGCGATACGACAGGTCCACCTTTCGGTTGCGGACGCCATCGAAGAGGGCGAAACCGACTCGCTGCGGGAGGATCTGGTCGGAGTCTTCTCCGACGACGACATCGAAGAGATCGAGCGTCGCATCGACAGCGGCGACTTCTACGACTTCATCTCGGAAATCCTCGACGAGTGGTCGGGCGAAGACCTCGACGAGCTACTCGAGCTGCTCGAAGCGCAGCTCTCGGACGCGGACGTGGATCTCAAGTACACCCCCCTTGAAAGCAACGCCAACGATGAGGGCGAGGACGAACAGGTCGTCGTCGCGGCTGACGACGACGACGACGACGACTGAGGGCGGAACGCTGACACTGACACTGGCGCTGGCGCTGGGCCATCCGGGGGATTGACAGCCCTGCCCCCTCACGCTACCAGCATCGCCGCTCCGTCCGGAGCAACCGCAATGCCACCGTAGCTCAGTTGGTAGAGCAACGGTTTCGTAAACCGTAGGTCATCAGTTCGACTCTGATCGGTGCCGCCGTAATTTGGGGCACTTGCGCGTATGGCGAAATTGGCGTCGACCAATCTTTGACCGATCCTAGCCCCACTTTTGAGTCGTCTGACCAGCGATCGATCGCCTCTTTGGCCACACGTTGAATCGAGTCTGGCGCAAGGTGGGCGTAGCGTTCCGTGGTCGTGCGACTGGCATGCCCTAAGACCACCTGAACTTCCTCGAGCCGCCACGGCATTCCCCACGTGCCCATAATCATGTGGCTTGCGCACGTATGCCGGAAATCATGGAAACGCACCTCAGGACGGGTGCCCACGGCCGAACGCCATTTCTTCGACCACTGCGCGTCGTATCCTTTGGTATGCGCGGATCCGTCTCGAGCGTGAAACACGAACCCCGCAGCCCTCGTCACGTCGTCCCTCCACCTCCAGCGCTCGAGCTCCTGTCGGACGGGAGGCAACATCGGGACGCGGCGAACCCGACCAGTTTTCGTCGGTCCTTCGAAGGAGTAGCGAACGAGGATCTCTCGTCGTTCGAAGTCTACATCTTCCCAGTGGAGCCCCCAGATCTCTCCGGCTCTCATGCCCGCATAGATGGCAACAGTGAACGCGACGCGCTGCTTTTGGGGCAAATCGGGAAGGGATAGAAGACGCTGGATCTCCTCACTCGCAAGATGCGTCCAATCCTCATCTGTTTTCGCTTGACGCGGCACGCGCACTCCCTTGCACGGATTTGTTGTGGTCTTTCCCGCTGCAACAGCATCGGAGAAGGCCGAAGACAGAGCGTTGAGAGCGTTCCTCACGGTCTGTTGAGCTAGAGGTTTGCCCTTACGGGACCCTTGGCTTGCGCGTTGGTCGCTGATTTCCCTTATCCACTCTTGGACGTGTCGTTGCTTCACGGACCGGACCGTTAGCGACGCGAGTCTCGACGGGAAGATATGTCGATCCCACAATGCGCGCGTGTCCTTGATGCTTCGGTGTGTCCCCCTCTGCTCACGGTCGTCCAACCAGCGCCTTCCCCATGCCGCCACCGTGAGGCTCCTTGAGTTACCGTTCAGACGATCGAAGCAGGCCCGCGATAGAGCTTGGGCTTCCTCGAGCGTATCGAAACACCCCAGCGACTCCCGCTGACCGT
>PVMS01000180.1_pt1 | contig 21820 bp, 26 predicted proteins | sample 1853461 | NCBI WGS metagenome assembly PVMS01 (sample SAMN08582032, study PRJNA380276) | Marine sediment metagenome, whole genome shotgun sequencing project. | isolation source: ocean sediment barecode stripped | collected 2017 | reverse complement strand
AATTCAGGAATTTCCAGGAGCTGCTCCAATGCATAAGTGGTGAGGTGAGCTTCGTGATCGGCTAATGCCTGCATACTGACTCTCTCCAACTGGGAGATAGCGGTAGCCAAGGCGATAGCCGATCACGAAGCTCACCTCACCACTTATGCATTGGAGCAGCTCCTGGAAATTCCTGAATTAATGGTTTTTGGGGATTCAAATCCTGAACGATCATCAGAACGATTGGGTGTGATACCCTTCAATCTCCAGGGATACTCACACTTCCTCGTTGCAGCAATATTGGGACACGAATATGGGATTGGTGTTCGCAACGGGTGTTTCTGTGCACACCCTTACATCCTGCACTTACTTGGTCTTAACCAAGAAGAAGCTTATGAAGTCCGCGACCAGATCCAATCTGGGGATCGCTCGGACATGCCAGGTCTGGTGCGGGTTTCATTCGGGCTCTATAATTCGACAAATGAAATTGACGAGTTGATCGAATCATTATTCCACATCTTGCGTGAAGAGTATGCAGGGAATTATCTCCAGGATCCTGCTTCAGGAGAATATTTTCCAGAAGGATGGGATCCAGAATTTTATCGCTTCTTCTCAATACCTGACCTGATTGACTGACGCCATGTGGAAAAAAACACCTCCCTGGGGAATAATATCCGGGAGGTGTTTTTTGGTTAATTTCCATTTGGATAGTTATTCCACCTCTCGGTTTACGGCATCCATAACTGCTACAGCAGCCATGTTGACAATATCACGTACCTCATCTCCGGTCTGTAAGACATGCACCGGCGCACCCATACCTAGCAGGATCGGGCCAATCGCCTGCGCATTCCCAAGACGTGCCAGGAGCTTGTAAGCGATGTTGGCAGATTCTAGCGAAGGAAAGACAAGAACATTGGCATCTTTTACCTGGCTGAATGGGTAACGCTCATCAATGATCTCAGATACTACAGCGGTATCCGCCTGCATTTCACCGTCAAAAGTAAAATCTGGACATTTCTCCCGAATGATGTTGACTGCTTTACTGACTTTTGCGGATAGGAAATGAGGAGCACTGCCAAAGTTTGAGAAAGAAAGCAATGCTACGCGTGGTTCAAGCCCCAACTGACGGGCATAATCAGCGGACAAACAAGCTATCTCGGCAAGGTCTTCTGCTGAAGGATCAATATTGACAGTCGCATCCGTGAACAAATATACTTTCGTGTTCACGATCATGATATAAACACCGGCTGCACGGTTCGCGCCTGGATGAGTATGGTGAATTTGCAGAGCTGGACGGATTACTTCAGGATAATCATATGTCAATCCGGAGACGAAAGCGTCGGCGTCACCCATCTTCACCATCATCGGACCAAAAACGTTCGGCTGGCAAACAGTTTTAAACGCATCGGATAATGCTACTCCCTTCCGTTTGCGAAGTTGGTAATATACATCCGCATATTGATCGATTTTTTTGTAATCTCCAGGATTAATAATCTCTGGGTGATAATCGAGTCCGAGGGTGTTGATCATTTCACGGATCACCTGCGGACGTCCAACGAGGATGGGGATACCGATGCCATCATCTTTAATTTGGGCAGCAGCGCGAATAATTTTAGCTTCCTCCCCTTCTGCAAAAACAACTCGTTTCTTGGTTGGTGTAGATTTTGCTTTATTCATAATATAGTAGCGGATTTGCTGCCCCATGCCCTGCCGGAAGGTCAACTGCTGACGATATTCATCAAGGTCAACCTCTATCCGGGCGACACCACTCTCCATAGCTGCCTTAGCAATTGCAGGAGATTCCCATATCATTACCCGGGGATCTAAAGGCTTTGGAATGATGTATTCTGGACCGAATTTAAGGTTTTCTAATCCATATGCACTCAAAACACTATCTGGAACATCCTCTTTGGTTAGAGCAGCCAGTGCATGTGCCGCGGCAACTTTCATTTCCTCATTGATTGCCCGGGCACGAACATCCAATGCACCTCTGAAAATGAATGGGAAACCGAGTACATTATTCACCTGGTTAGGATAATCTGATCTCCCAGTCGCCACAATGGCTTCCGGTCGAGCTTCCTTGGCAATCTCATACTTGATCTCAGGATTAGGATTAGCCATGGCGAAAATAATCGGTAGTTCAGCCATTGTCTTTACCATCTCCGGGGTAAGTACATCAGCAACAGAAAGCCCATAAAACACATCCGCTCCCCGGACAGCATCTGCAAGTGTTCGTGCCTCCGTATTCTGAGCAAATCGTTGTTTGTATTTGTTTAGACTTTCCTTTCGCTCAGTAGTGATCACACCCCGGCTATCAACTAAGAGGATATTCTCGCGCTTTACCCCCAATCTAACGGCTAATTCTGCACACGAGATTGCAGAAGCACCTGCTCCAGATATGGTTAACTTAATCTCGTCGAGACGTTTATCAACGATTTCCAGACTATTCAATAATCCAGCGCTGGAGATAATTGCGGTTCCGTGTTGATCATCATGAAAAACAGGAATATCCAACATCCCCTTAAGTGTTTCTTCGATGTGGAAGCATTCTGGAGCTTTTATATCTTCTAAATTAATTCCTCCAAAAGTGGGGGACATCGCAGCCACTACTTTAATAAATTCTTCCGGATCTTTCGTGTCGACTTCAATGTCAAAGACATCTATATCTGAAAAGACCTTGAATAACACCCCTTTACCTTCCATGACCGGTTTAGAAGCCAAACTTCCCCGATCACCCAAACCCAATATTGCTGTACCATTAGATATAACCGCGACCAAATTTCCCTTTGAGGTGAATTCATATGCTAGTTCGGGATCCTTTTCAATCTCGATTACTGGATATGCCACTCCCGGTGAATAAGCTAATGATAGATCGCGCTGCGTAGCCAATGGTTTGGTAGGTGTGACGGATATTTTTCCCGGTTTTCCATCCATCCGGTGATACTCTAAAGCATCTTCGCGTAAACTACACATACAACAGCCTCCTAGGCCAAGTTTTTAATCTAATCCAACATAACCATCCATACTTTCAAGATTATACTCCGCTTAAATTGCTCAGAAAACCCTCATTCATAACTAACCTTCATCTCACGCAAATAAGCTAGATATATTGTATAATAATAGCATTCAGGATGTATAATTGACTAGCATCCAGATTATTATTGTACGAATAGTTGAACAAATCAGAACCTTATCAGATAAGTCGATCATTGCCTTTTATTAGATGATTTGTTTAGCCACGGATTAAACGAAAAAATTAATTAAGAAATAACGTTTTGGTGAGTGTTTGCTGCAACCGCATAGAAAATTTCTGATGATTTGGGTAATTAACAGCCTCCTTCTAGGATTACATTTTTGTCTAAGGGACTCTACTTGAACTAGACTTACCTGAATTCGATATATCATCTGGAAATTTCTAGCTGATTCAACTTTTTATAAGTTAGATCGCCAAAACAATACTCTTAATTAATACGTAATTCATCGAGCCGTGGCCTATTAAGTAGACTGCGGCTATTTTCTTGATGATGTGGTTATTATTTTCGGGAGTCCGAGACAGAAGTATTCTGCGGTGAATACAAAATATGGGTAAACAAATTACAGCACTCAAAGCCCAGAAACGAGACCATCAGCGAGTCAGCGTATATCTTGATGGAGAATTCGCCTTTGGTCTCTCTCGTATCGTGGCCGCATGGTTGCATGTTGGTCAAGAATTATCTGCGGAAAAAATCGCTGAATTAAAAATCGAAGATGATTTGGAATTTGCGTATCAACGAGCAATTAAATATATCGGCTTTCGGATGAGATCGGTGTCTGAAGTCCAACAAAAACTCAACCAGCTAGATATCGATACTGTCGTTATTGAAAATGTCATTGAACGCCTGCAAAAGAGCGGTTTGTTAAACGACTTGAGTTTCGCTCAAATGTGGATTGAAAATCGAAACGAATTCCGACCACGATCTCATCGGATGCTGGCAATTGAATTGAAAAAGAAAGGGATTCAATCCGATATCATTTCACAAATTATAGAAGAGACAACTTCAGATGAGGTTCTAGCCTATACAGCTGCCAAAAAACAAGCCCGAAAATATAAGCACCTCGAATGGCAAGAGTTTCGCCGCAAATTAAGCTCATTTCTTGCTCGACGAGGTTTTTCTTACTCGACAATTAATCCCACTGTCAATCAAGTTTGGGTGGAACGAAATCCCGAGAGCCATTTGGTTGATCGAGATTTAGTTCCCTGAATAATTAATTTTTTGGAAGGCAGGGAGAGGTAAATTCCATGAACTTAACTGATTTATTGATAATTGTTCTCAGCCTGTTATTGGGAATTGCGATTGGTTTTACCATCAGGCAGCTTCTATATGCGAATAAAGCAAAAAAAGAAAGAGAAGAAGCTGGAAACATTCTCAGCAATGCCAATGCAGAAGCCCGAAATATAGGATTGCAAGCCAAGGATAAGGCCCTAGAGATCCGACAATCAGCAGATGCAGAAATCAATCGCAGACGCTCTGAATTAAACAAAGAAGAAGATAGACTTCTGAAGAGACGAAATGAGATAGACTCCCGTACAGACAGGCTGGATAAACGGGAACAAACAGTGAATAAGCGGCAAAGTACGCTGGATAGGCAATCAAATGAATTGGAAAAAATGTATTCTCAAGAGTTAGAAGAGCTTCAACGCATATCACAGATGAGCAAAGTTGAGGCGCGAGAATCCCTTATGCAAGAAGTTGAAAAAGAAGCTCGCTCAGATATGGCCAGGATAATGCGGCAGATTGAAGCAGAAGCTCGAGAAGAGGGGGAAAATCGAGCTCGCAAGCTCGTTGCCAGTGCTATCCAAAGAGTAGCCTCAGAACATGTCCAGCAGGTAACCACATCCTTTGTTCCATTGCCAAATGATGAAATGAAGGGTCGCATCATTGGTCGGAACGGTCGTAATATCCATGCTTTCGAACAAGCCGCTGGAGTTGATGTCATCGTTGATGATACACCAGAGGCGATTACAATTTCCTGTTTTGATTCCGTTAGGCGAGAAGTTGCAGTGCGTTCTATGGCAAAGCTTGTCCTTGATGGACGAATCCACCCCGCGCACATTGAAAAAATTGTCCAAAAAGAAAGAGATGAAGTAGAACGGATAATCGTTGAATCTGGCGACCAGGCAGCTTACGATGCTGGGGTACCCGGATTGCATCCAGAAATATTACGGACCCTTGGTCGTTTGAAATTCCGCACCTCCTATGGGCAAAACCAATTGGACCACGCAGTCGAAACCGCACAGCTGGCAGGAGTAATCGCAGCTGAATTAGGCGCAGATGTTGAAATCGCCAAAGCTGGAGCCTTGCTCCACGACCTGGGCAAAGCCATGGACCATAATGTTGAAGGAACCCATGCCATGATCGGCGCTGAGTTCGCCAAACGGTATGGAGTACCCGATAACGTGGTCAATTCAATTGCCTCTCACCACCATGAAGTAGAACAAGAATCCGTTGAAGAGGTGATAGTCGAAGCAGCTGATGCAATTTCCGGCGCACGCCCCGGTGCCAGGCGGGAAAGTTTAGAACAGTACATCAAGCGTGTGCGCGCACTTGAAGAAGTCGCCAATTCATTTAAAGGCGTCAATCAAAGTTACGCGCTTCAAGCTGGTCGTGAGATCCGCATCTTCGTCCGTCCGGAAGATATTGACGATCTTGATGCGATCCGTTTAGCGCGGGATATCGCCAAACACATTGAGGATTCAATGCAGTACCCCGGAAAAATTAAGGTCACTGTTATTCGCGAGACACGAGCTGTAGATTACGCAAAATAGTCAAAATGCAGAGATAATACTACCCTCCTGAACTTGGTTAGATAAGATCATTAACCCTCAGGAGGGTTAATTCTTAACGTTTCGGTATCAATATCCCATTCTTAGTACCAGTTGAAAGTAGAAAATCAAGGCTTGGCTACAGCATGTTAATAGGGTGGCAAGCCATCCAAGTAATCATGGGGTCGAATGGCGTTGTACTCCTCGATCCATAGTTCAGTTGATTTCGCGCGCTTCCTGGAGGGAACTGAGAAGAAATGCATCCAAACATCTTCAAGGAAGGTGCTATTGAAGCGTTCAATATAAGCACTTTGAGCTGGTTTACCCGGCTGAATGAAGGCTAATTCAACATCGTGCCGTGCAGCCCAGTCAAACATTTTCCAGGAAATCAACTCCGGTCCATTATCCACCCGGATACGCTGAAGATACCCTCGCCAGGCAGCGATCATCTCCAAAACTCGGATCACGCGCACCGCAAGCAAAGAAGTATCAATCTAGATCCACAATACTTCGCGGTTGAAATCATCAACGATGTTCAAGGTCCGCAGGGCTCTGCCACCCGCCAGGCTATCGCCCATGAAATCCAAGGACCAACACTGATTTGCGGCTTCCGGTTGGGCCAAAGTCTGTGGCGCTCTGGTTACGCAGGTAGGCAAAAACTTACCAAAGCCCCGACGAGGTTTCCATTCAGCCAGTTTCTGCAGTTGTGCTTTGATCTGGTTGTCATGCGGTTGCTTGGGTGTATAACGATAAGCTGGACAACTGAGGCCTACCACACGACACACCTGGCGCTCGTTCTAACCATGCCTCTCGCTGGGTTTTACAGCTTTATTTCAACAATATCTTTGAGCACCTGGTGTTCCAGGCTCAAATCGGCATCCATCTGTTTAAGTTTACGGTTCTCATCCTCGAGCTCCCTGAGTCGCTTCAAGGCAGATGCATCCAGACCACCGTATTTGGCTTTCCATTTGTAGAATGTGCTCTGGTCAAAGCCGTATCGGTGAGGTAAGTTTGGCGCGGGCACACCAGCTTCGGCTTCTTTCAGGATCTTAACGATCAGGTGTTCGGTGAAACGAGATTTCTTCATGTGAAATTCTCATTTGGTATTTATCCAGAAAATTCCACTTTCGTATTTTTGGGGATGGTGACCCTAGCAGGTACAAATAACAGCTAAATAGAATAATTAATCGGTACCTTTGATCTCGTGGGTGACGTCGATAAATTTATAAGGGCTGTTATATTTTGAGAAATAGCTAATATCTTCCAAATAGTTAAAATCCTGACCAAAACAGGCATTGAAGACGGCACGAAATGAGTTAACCGGAGAAATATCAGCATATAATTTTTCAGTTTCACAGGTTGGTAAATAATATGCATTCAGGATAGCAAATCTCTCTTCATAAAATGGAACCGGCAACGGATCGGGGTCACCTGCAACCATGTTGGCATGAGCTCCATGATCTGCTTGAATGATTATTATGGGGGGACGTTCAGAATTAGCTATAATTTGTTTCACCGTTTCTAATAATCTCTTGTTTACATAGACTAATTCGTCAGTATAACCGTCAATATAGGTTTGCCGATTTCCCACAAAACCACCAGTTTCATCAAGTGAAAATGCGTTGGTTTGATAGCTGAATTCTCCATTTGGACCAAATACAAATGGAAAATGGGGCGCGATGATATGCGCAAATATAAACCGAGGAGAATTCTCATCACCCAAGTTTGGAAGTTTTTCAAAGGTAAACAAGATATTATTCCGAAGGTTGGTATAGGGATACTCCAATTGCGGTATTATCCACCCAGCCAGATTGCATGCCAAAGATCGATCTCCATTCAAGTGAGCATCAGCCTTTTCTGCCTGATTTTGAAGAGTAATGCACTGCGAAGCCATGTTAGTAAGAATTACACCCGCTGAGCTTTCGATAAAAATCATTTCGAAAGGAGTTATCGCTCCGACATTATTTAATATCCTGCCCAAATCTTCCTTGTTCTCATTATTATTCTTCGCAAAGAGAAATACATCGGCATTGTTTATCCGTGTCATTCTAGTTGTTGAATCAAAAGCAATAATTGTATATCCCATCGATTCAAGGATCTCTCGTACACGGCTATTCTTGAGTGCGAGTCTTAATGGTTTATTATCCAGGTTATCCTCATCAATCGGATTAATGAATGCTTGGACATAATCCATGTTAAGTGATGAGGATAAGGACAATGTCGTTTGACTGTAGTTGCTCCTGCTTTGATCGGCAACAAAAAAACCCAAATCGGTGAGGTCTTTTATGAATTGGGAATTATCGTGTTGATAGATGGCCTCCAATATATCCTGTCTGCCATAAGAATCCAAAATAATATAATAAATGTCGGGAAAAATCCCTTCCTGGAGAGGCGCGGCGGTTTTTGTCTGAGCTGCCGAATCAGGAGAGACTGCGGCCGTATCTTCTAGATAGAATGATGCGATGCCATATCCAGGTAAAATTAGCATCGCGGCTGCTACCACGTTAATTACAGGTGTGGATCTTTCTGGGTTTTTTACTCTTTTCCAGATTAAATATAATCCACCTACCACTATGACTGCCGCAACTAATATCAAGTAGCGGTGTCGACCGAGTTCAAATCCGCCAATGGTTTGATCCCTAAGCAGGTTATCCACATGACCGTAAGAGAAAAATATAATCAAAATCAATGAAGTCCCTAATCCCGCCTTATGCCAGTTCTTGAAGATCCCCAAGAATAAAAGATACATTAGTAATGTTAAGAACAAAACAACAATAAGGGGTCTAATTACTGCGGAAGCTTCAACCTGGTCAACGTTAAATGCCAATAAAGAAATAAGTGGATAAACTGCAAATATAAATGGATACAACACCAATCTTTTGATCATTCAGCACTCGCAAAATCCAGGGTTAATTATTCATCGCAGAACCAACACACTTTTTACTCGAAGCAAATGGTCTCGGGTTTCTTTCACTTTCCTTCCCGGAGACTGATCTTTTAATGATAGTACAGTTTCTCGGCCCGGACGAACCCAATATTTTACACAGACCGAGCAGATTAATATTTTCTGCTGAGGATATTGTTGATTACTATTACACGATGGGGCGGGATTTTATTTTGGAATGTGTTGAGCACAGTGGTTTCGAGCAACATTTAATAATACAAATCGTATGAGGGGGTGTTTGATAAAAAGAGCCCAATAAAATCTCCCCGCAGCAAGCTGCAGTCAGGTTTCATTGTCAACACAGAGGCGGGACCAATGCGATACGAAGATGTGATTTTCAGTAAAAAATCTTTTGACATGATATAACGATTAGGGTGCATTTAATGTATTATACGTTCCATTATATGTGGTTTGCGCACTAGAGCTCGATTGCGTAAAGATCTAAAGAGATGAGTCGTGACCACACAAATTGAAATCTTTGACGAGAAGAGGAAATGGTAACTTGGGGGAGGCCTCACTGGATCAGTGATTTTTTCATTACCTGGTTTGGTTATGTAATGCTCAGATATTCCGGACAGAATATTGACCTTCTTCGCAAAGTCGTACTGGCAATTCTGATCCTTTCAGTTTTGTTCCAGGTATATTTCACGGTGCGGAAAATCTCTCTGGTAAGAAAGATCAAAAAAGATCCATCCTTAATAGAAGTAATAAAAAATGAATTAGTTCAGCACAACGAGTTGATAGCATGGAGCGCGGCCTTCTTTTCTGTGATCGGATTCATCGCCGTGGCTGCATTTGTTTCAATCTTTGTACAAATCAATGATCTGGTGCTCATCTTTTTGACCGCTTTGCTAATTGGCTTCGGGACCCACAATGCTGCTTTTCATGTTTTGGAAAGGTAACATGATGGTATAAAAGATTTTAAATAATACCCTGAAAGTCCAAAGGGCTTAGAAAGGTCTCACTCAAGAACAATTAGCAGAACTAGTTGGCGTGACAAGTTTGGCATGGGCACATCGGATTCGGCTTCTTCCAGGATTTTAATGATCTGGTGTTCTGTGAAACGAGATTTCTTCATTTGGAATTCTCTTTTGTTGTTTTGCCAGAAATTTCCAATTCGATTAGTATTATTTTTTGGGATGGTTACCTCGGGATTATTGAATGTAGGGATTATGTTCACGTTCTTCCCCAATTGTTGATTCCGGGCCATGACCAGTAAGCAAGCGGGTGTCATCCGGAAGAGTCAAGACTTGGGTTTGTATGCTGTTGATCAGAGTGTTGAAATCGCCACCGGGCAGGTCAGTTCGCCCAATACTCCCTTGAAAAATCACATCTCCACAAAACAGCACTTTTTCAGCTTCATTGTAGAACATTACATGCCCGCGGGAATGCCCAGGAGCATGAAGAACTTTAAATTGGTTATTCCCCAAAAAAAGTGTTTGATGGTGTTGAAATTCTATCGTCGGTTCGGGACCAGGGTCAATCTGCAGACCGAATATTGCTGCACCACCTTGCATCCGCCACAATGAGTAATCATCAGCATGCAAAGCCACTGGTGGAGCAGGATTACAGGCATCAGCCACACCGGCTGCACCAGCAAGGTGGTCGAAATGTGCATGAGTTAACCAGATGCTTCCAATTCGCCAACCGTGATTCTCTGCTTCCGAGACGATTCGCTCGCCTTCGTCTGCTGGATCAATCACAACAGATTCACCAGTCAGATTGTCAGCAATCAAGTAAGTGTTGGTCATAACGGGTCCGAGCGTGAAGTGAACAATCGATAACATTTTGTTAAATCTGACTCCAGAACTAAACTCAATCGCTATGGATTGTTTTACCTGTCCAAATAACGATTGGCAAAATCACCAATCCAATCTCTCCACAATATGAGAGCAATGGAAATACCCATTATCCCAAAGATCCTGGCTGTTTGTCCAGTCATCCCAAACAATTCTATCGATAGCACATGGATCCTTAGGATCGAAATTGGATGGCGGCCATCGTGGTCTTGGTCTTCAGAAAGGATATTGAGATATATCCAAATCTCACCCTCAATCTCACCGCTTTCGTACGGTGTGAATTGCCAATTGAAAGATAATTCCCTGCCAGGCCGGAGAGGTTGAATTAACACCTCTCCAGGTTTAATAAGTACTCCTGGTAATTCAACTCTCGTTTCTAATAATATTTTATCAGTCGAATGGAGAGGAAATTGGGAAATATTCTCGAAATTATTTGTAGCAGCGCCACTAGCAGCTATTCCACCTATCCCCAATTCAGCTGAATTAAAATCAAGCTTCAGAGATCCAGTCTCACCCCTCCTGATTCGTGAGGTCCATGTCAGGCTTTGTTGACCGACGCCCGGAACACGAAGTTTCTGCGTGTCTGCCAGTGCTGGGTAATAACCCCATGCCAGGATGATGAGAGAGCCGATTAAGATGATAAAAGCGAGAACGTGGAGAATTGTCAACCGGCGCATTTCTAAATTATACTTTACCGAAATTAGGCATGATTCATAATGAATATATTTCCTTGGAATCCTTTGCAAAGCATGCTAAACTGTACCATCATAAATATATTGGAGGCCTTGAATGCCGATACATCCGCCTGAACCTTTCCGCATAAAAATGGTTGAACCGATCCAGTTGATTAACAAAGAGGAAAGGCAATTGGCTCTGGTTCGGGCTGGATACAATTTATTTGGAATCAACGCGGAGGAAATTTTCATCGATCTGCTCACGGACTCGGGAACCGGCGCGATGAGTCAGGAGCAGTGGTCTGCACTTATGTTAGGGGACGAATCTTATGCTGGCTCCCGCTCTTATGTTCGGCTTGCGGCTACGATCAAAGAATTATTTGGTTTCCATTACTTTGTTCCAACCCACCAGGGAAGGGCTGCAGAAAACATCCTCTGCTCGCTACTGTTGATGGAGGGTGAGTCGGTGCCTTCAAACAATCATTTCGACACCACTGATGCCAATATTCGCACCAGAAAAGGTGTACCGGTGAATCTTGTCATTGATTCTGCCTATGATCCCAACAACAGACATCCATTTAAGGGTAACATGGACCTGGTGAAGTTAGAGAACTTCATCGCCGAAACCGGAGTAGACAAAATCCCATTCGGAATGCTGACAATCACCAACAATGCTGGAGGTGGGCAGCCAGTGTCGATGGAGAACATACGCGCAGTATCGTCCATTTATCGAAAAAATAATATTCCATTCTTCATCGATGCCTGCCGCTATGCTGAAAATGCATACTTCATTAAGCTGCGAGAATCCGGATACAGCGAAAATTCTCCCCAAGAAATCGCCAGGGAGATATTTACTTATGCAGACGGAGCAACGATGAGTGCCAAGAAAGATGGCATTGTAAATATTGGTGGATTTCTGGCGATGAACGATGAGGAATTGTACTTGCGCGCAGGAAATGAATTGATACTGCGTGAAGGATTTATAACCTATGGGGGATTAGCGGGACGCGACCTTGATGCAATTGCAGTTGGATTGCGAGAAGGTTTGGATGAGAAATACCTCACATACCGTCTTGCGCAAACCGCGTATCTGGCGGATAAATTAATTGAAAGAGATATCCCAATCTTGAATCCTCCTGGAGGTCATGCAGTTTATCTCGATGCGAAAACTTTCCTACCGCATATTCCCCCACATGAATTTCCGGCTCAAGCTCTTTGCGTTGAATTGTATCTAGAAGGGGGTATTCGATCAGTTGAAATAGGCTCAGTGATGTTTGCCCATCTTGACACCAATACCGGGAAAATGGTTTCCCCAAAACTTGAGCTGGTCCGCCTGGCAATACCACGCCGGGTTTATACTCAAAGCCATCTGGACTATGTTGCCGAAACCCTGGTTGGGATCTCTGCCCGAAAGGAACGTGTGCGAGGTCTGAAGTTTACATATGCGCCAGAACTATTGCGCCATTTCACTGCTCGATATGAACCTTTATAATAAAATTCCTACCCGCAACCCTATCGATGTAGATAATAATTAATTCCTGACAGTTTAATGTCGCTTAGGTAAAATCATTCGTGATCGATAACAAACATACTGACCGCTTACTGCGGACTTGCGCCTGGTGCAGTCGAGAGATATCGGAAGATGAAGATATCTTCGGTTTTGGTGCTAAAGCCATCCAAGCTGCCGATCTCAGCGATAAAGAAGGCCAGTTTGTCTCACTCAATTTATCCTTGCAGGATAAAACTGTCTTTGCCTTGGTCCCTACGGGCTCAAGCGCGGCTGATATTGAGGGATTTGATTTGGTCTTCATAACTTGCAGCGAGGATTGTGCCCAATCCTTAAAGGATGCTTTAGACCTCGAACGAGATGTCTTTGATGAAGGTTAAACTTCATCGGATGAGACAATAGGCACTGAAGACCCTGAGCGGACGCTCGGGGTGACAGGGTTAGCTATTTGGGATGCAGTTATGGTTCGTATTGTGCGAGTAATAAGATTTGGGATCATCATTGCCAACACTTCTAACCTGGAAATTATTTCCATTCCCAGCTTATGTCTGGCTACCAGAATGCCAATCGCTATTTTGTCTTCAGCATTCGATACATTCAGAGGCAAAGATAGTTCCAGGGTAAGCTTACTGGTTTGCTGACCATCTACTTCAGCTTGAATGCATTCAAAAATGTTACCCTCCTTGTATTCGGTGATCTCATTCCTGAACAACAATCAACCAGTATCTAGAGAATTATTACAGCCATCATCCTGGTTGGTCTCAACCGCTTATTGCCTGCACCACAAAATCAAAGCCATCCTCCTCAAGCCGATAGAACAAAGAAATTAATGCCAACGAATACTTATTTCCGCTCTTTTTGCTTGATAGCCTCCCACAATTCGTCCAACTCATTTAAAGTAAGATCGGATACATCTTTCCCTTCATTTCGTATTTCAGCCTCTAAACTTTCGAATCGATTACGAAATCGAGTATTTGCAGCGCGCAAGGCGCTTTCTGCATCAATCTTGAACCAGCGCGCGAGATTCACGACGGCAAATAACAGATCTCCAATTTCAGCTTCGCACTCTTCTGTTGATCCCGCCTCTTGGACTTCCAATATCTCTTCCGCGATTTTTTCGAACACACCCTGAATGTTCGACCAATCAAACCCGACTCGATTGACGCGTTCCTGGTAAGTTTCAGCCTGCACCAAGGCCGGCAGCGCTGGGCTGACACCATCTAGAACCCCATTCTTATCATTTTCAACATCATCGCGTTCAACCGATTTTAATTTTTCCCAGTTCTCAAGTACCTTCTGCTGGTCATCAATATCCAGATCACCGAAAACGTGTGGGTGGCGCCTGATCAATTTATCTTCAATGCCCTGTAAAACATCCACCATAGAGAAGTCCCCAAATTCACTTGCGATTTGTGCGTGGAGCACTACTTGAAGTAGCAAATCGCCTAATTCTTCTTGCAACGCCTCTTGATCCTCTTCATCCAGGGCTGTGAGAACCTCGTAAGTTTCTTCGAGCAGGTAGGGGCGTAATGTTAAGTGTGTTTGCTCACGATCCCAAGGGCATCCGTCTGGGGCGCGTAAATGGGCAACTACCTCTTGAAACCCCTCAAATGATGAATTGCTCTTCAATGGTGGGACATATAAGGAAGTGAGCAAACCAATATTTTGGCTGCGATCGATTTCATAGAGATCGAGGGTTTCGACATGCGCTTTTTTTGTCCCAGCACCATGGACCATCTTGACCTGGTGATTGTCTGGATAAACAGCCATCAAAGTTATTTTCACGTTCGAGGCCACTGCAGGTGAATGAATTTGGGCGATCACAGCTGGCGCGCTGGGGGGAAAAAGAGGATGATGGGAAATTGCAAGTTCTAAGGCATCTACCAACGCAGTGTGTGGGAACGGGTCAATTCTCAGCAAACCAAAGGTCGACTCGATAAAACTTATCCCCTCTACAATAGTGACTTGAATATCCTCGTCCTGAGCCCGGCGAGCGATCTCAGGTGTTGTCGCCTCAGCGATAAATGGATGTCCTGGCACTCCATAGACTATGCCTGTTTCTCTTTTACCTAATGAAGTGATCGTATCAACAATCTTCTCATAAACATCTTCAAATGATGCTCCTTCTTCATAATATTGGTCGAAGGAATGAACCCGTAATTCAGATGGAAATCCAGCCACAGTCGGATGCATACTTGTGCGCAAATAGATCTCTGGTATGTTTTCCAATATTTCCCACGCCTGGCGAGTAAGCAATGCCGGGTCACCTGGCCCAAGACCTAGAAGTGTGATACCTGGTTGACTCATTTTATAGATTTCCTCTTACTTTTCAAATAACAAATGGCAAACTAATTCGTCTTAAGAACAGGTACATGACTTTAATACAAGATTGTTGATTAAATCAAAAATGCGTGAGAGCGATTCGCAGGATGGGAGATCCCTGTGCCACGAAAACAGGCTCACGCATTCGAAGATCTGTGTGAAGAGCTTTACCGCTTTGTGTAGGTTGGTGCTTTTCGGGCTCGTTTTAATCCAGGTTTCTTGCGTTCTTTTTCGCGTGGATCGCGAGTTAATAGACCGGCCTTGCGCAACAGTGGCCGATAATCAGGGACCATTTTGATCAATGCGCGTGCCAATCCAAGTTTTACTGCATCCGATTGACCCGTGACACCGCCACCTTTTACCAAAACTGTTACATCCATCTGCATTCTGCTTTCGCCTGTCGTGTCAAATGGTGTCAAGATGTTCTCTTTATCTCCCACACGAGGGAAGTAATCCTCCAGAGTTTTTCCATTAATTGCAAAACCTCCAGCACCGCTCATGATCCTCACTCTGGCGGTGCTCTCTTTGCGACGACCGATACCTTCGATATACTGTACTGCCATAATCTCTCCTTATAACTCTACCTGTTTAGGATGTTGAGCACTGTGGGGGTGATCGGGTCCAGCAAAGATTTTCAGCTTCTTAATCAGCTTGCGCCCATATCGATTATGCGGCAACATTCCCCAAACTGCCTGTCTGATCACACGATCGGGATATTTCGCTAATTGATCGCGTAGATTTATCGTTTTTAACCCGCCAGGGTATCCACTGTGGCGATAATAATATTTATCGTCGAGCTTATTCCCGGTGACAGTAATTCGCTCTGCATTGACTACAATGACATAATCACCGGTATCTACACCGGGAGTAAATGTCGGCTTATCTTTCCCTAATAATATAATCGCTATTTGGGTGGCCAGCCGGCCAAGATTCTTTCCATTTGCATCCACTAATTTCCATTCATGAGTGATATCGCCAGATTTTGGTACGTACGTTTTTTGCACAGTTCTCTCTCCACTGCTTATATTAATCTTGTTTACAATAAACTCATCTCAATTTCAAGTTAATGTCATCCGCCTGAGGGGGATAAATAACTTCACTCAAATTTAAACCTTGTGCGGGGGCAAGTCCCTGAACCAGATCCATTTGCTTTCCATCAAGATATGGCTTTAATTCGTCAGGCTCTCGCTTTCCCTGGCCAATCTCTACCTGGTAACTTACCAATCGTCGGACCATATGATACAAGAACGCGTTCCCCAAGATTTCAAATACCAGGTCTTGTTTAGCTCCTCGCCAGCTGGCAGTAAAGACTTCTCTTTCCGTGCTTCCTCCTGGTTGTAGGGCAGATCCAAATGCTGAGAAATCATGCCCACCAATCAGGTACGCCGCGGTCTCGTGGAGCAGTTCTACCGAAACTGCAGGCCAAACTCGCCAGGCATACCTTTCACGCAGAGGTTGTCGAACATTATCGCAAAACATCCGATAACAGTATCGGCGAGCGGCAGCAGAGAAACGGGGGTGGAAGTCATTACCTGTTAGTTCTACCGATTGAACAGCAATATCATCCGGCAGATTGGCGTTCAAGGCCTCCCTCAACTCAACAGTGGAGTGATGCCATCCGAATTCGAATGCGATCACCTGACCTGAAGCATGTACTCCCGTGTCTGTCCTGCCTGCGCCGAGAATGGTCGTATTTTGCCAACCGATTGCTCGCAAGGCAGACTCAACCGACGCTTGAACTGTACGCCCCTTCAGCTGACGTTGAAAGCCTTGAAATTCAGTTCCATCGTAGGCCAGGATAACTTTGTAATGTGCCATTTACATGCTATGGAAGGCGATTTTTACTTGATCGCTTCCAAATGCAAACCAGATAAAAACTTTAACTTACTCTTCAATTAGCTCAATCAGAACCATCTCAGCAGAGTCACCATAACGCGGTCCGAGCTTCAAAATACGTGTATATCCACCTGGTCTATCTTCGTAACGAGGTGCGATATCGTCGAATAATTTCTTTACCATTTCAGGATCACCCATACGAGCTGCAGCTAAACGACGGGTATGTACCATCTGCGCTTCACCAGCAGAGTTTCCGCGTTTTGCCAGCGTAATCAATCTTTCTGCCTGACCACGAATTGCCTGAGCTTTAGCTCGAGTTGTCTTGATCCGTTCATGAGTGAACAGTTGATTTACCATAATACGCCGCAGGGCTCTGCGTTCATCTTTGCCACGGCTTAGTCTCTTACCTGCTACTTTATGTCGCATTTCTTATACCTGCTCCGCTTCATTTTCTTCTTCATCTTCCATATAGCCCTTCTCGCTCATCTTAGTTCTGAGCTCGTCGAGACTTTTTTCGCCAAAGTTGCGGATGGACATAACAGCTTCATCGCCCTTTTCAAGCAACTCCAGTACTTCACCTACAGTGGTGATGCCAGTTCGTTTGAGGGAATTAAACACCCTGACTGACAGGTCCAGATTTTCAATCGGTGTCTCGATCATTTCACTGGTCAAACGGCTACTCTCTTCTTCCTCCTGGTCGATGATGGTTAGCGATTCCTCGCTTACTCCCGCTAAATGACGGAGATGTTCGATCATAATTTTTGCGCTGGTGCTCAGAGCGTCTTCTGGTCCAATCGTTCCGTCAGTCCATATTTCCATGAGGAGCCGATCATAATTTGTACTTTGCCCGACTCGAGCATAACCGGCTTCCCAATTAATCCGCTTTACTGGGCTGAAAATAGCATCAATTGGTATCTCACCGATGGGTAACCGCCCACCACGCTCATCCGCAGGAGAATATCCTCGACCGCGTTCGGCGTTCATTTCGATCTCGAGGCTCGCATCGTTTGTATCGACTGTGAAAAGATAAAGATCTGGATTTACGATCTCTACCTCGGGGGGAGCGATAATGTCTGCTGCGGTGACAATCCCCGCGCCCCGTACCTCGAGATGCATTCGAGCCGTATCAACATCGAACATTTTCATGCGCAGCTGTTTGATTTGCAACATGACGCGAATGACATCTTCGCGCACCCCAGGGATTTCACTGAACTCGTGATGCACATCAGCAATTCGGATCGAGGTGACTGCCGTGCCTTCCAAGGATGAAAGCATTACCCGGCGAAGGGCATTCCCCAGGGTAATCCCATAACCGCGTTCGAGCGGGCTGATTACAAACTTGCCATAATTCCGAGCTTCGGCCTCCCGCTCAATTTTTGGCGTCACCATATTTGTCAAACCTATCACCGTTCACCTCATTTGGATAATCAAACTATCTCTCCATCAAAATTCGAGGGGGAGTAAATAACATCAATCTATCGTTTGTAATATTCCACGATCAATTGTTCATTGAGATTACCATCAATCTCAGCTCGCTCAGGTAAGCGAACAAGAGTTCCTTTCAGATCTTTCACATCCCTGCTCACCCAGTCTGGTGTTGTTCTTTCCTCTGCGATTGCTGCCAGATCTTTAAAGAAAGTTCTTTTCCGTGAACCCGCTCGCACCGCGATCTCATCTCCTGGAGTAATGAGCATGGATGGTACATCTGTCCTTCGTCCATTGACATCAAAATGCCCGTGGGTGACTAACAATCGCGCCTGGGCTCGATTGGCAGAAAATCCCAATCGAAATACAACATTATCCAGGCGAGATTCAAGGATTTGAAGCAAGTTTACACCCGTAAGACCCCTGCGCTTCAATGAAACATCATAATATCTTCGAAACTGTCTTTCCAAAACCCCATAAGTCCGGCGTGCCTTTTGCTTGGCACGCAGCTGACGGTTATAGTCAGACTCTCGTCTCCTGCGGTATTGCGAACCTTTGCCATGAACTCCGGGTGGATATCCCCGTCGCTCAAACGAACACTTCGGTGTGAAACAACGTTCGCCTTTCAGGAATAATTTTTCGCCTTCTCGCCGGCACAATTTGCAGACCGGTCCAGTATATCTAGCCATTCGCTCTTCCTTCTATAAAATTAATTTTTCTTTTATACGCGTCGTTTTTTAGGTGGACGGCAGCCATTATGCGGTACCGGGGTCTTATCTGTAATTGCAGTCACTCTCAGCCCGGCAGCTTGGACAGCTCGAATAGCTGATTCCCTACCAGGGCCAGGTCCCTTGACAAATATTTCAACTTCCTGGATGCCAATGGCTTGAGCTGCCTTGATAGCTTTCTCAGCTGCCAAACGGGCAGCGAAAGGGGTGCTCTTCCGAGATCCTTTAAACCCAGCAGATCCTGCACTTCCCCAAACCACAGTGTTTCCTTGCTTATCTGTGATCGTCACAATTGTGTTATTGAAGGTTGCCTTGATGTGCACCTGTCCAGCAGATAAAGATCTTTTTGTTTTGCGACCACCTGAACGGCGCGATCGTTCTCCTGTTGCCATAAATCCTCGCTATCCTTCCTCGTTTAGTTTCCTCTAGAGATGAAAGAAATGCTCTTTCATCAAGCAGATTACTTCTTCTTTGCTCCCCGTCGGCGACCACGACCAGCAACGGTTTTCTTGGGTCCTTTACGGGTACGGGCATTTGTGCGGGTGCGCTGTCCACGTACAGGAAGATTTCGGCGATGCCGCAATCCTCTGTAGCAGCCTATTTCAATTAATCGTTTGATATGCATTTGGACATCACGCCGTAAATCGCCTTCAACCTTATAATTTTGATTGATGAATTCGCGTAATGTAGCGACCTCAGAATCAGTCAAATCCTTCACCCGCGTGTCAGGATTTACTTGAGTCCCTTTCAGTATTTCTTTTGACCGGGTTGGACCGATGCCATATAGATATCGCAACCCTATTTCAACCCGTTTATTACGGGGGAGGTCAATGCCTTCTATTCTCGCCATAATCTATTATCCCTGTCGTTGTTTGTGTTTTGGATTCTCACAAATTACATATACTACACCGCGACGTTTTACTATCTTACACTTCGAACAACGTTTTTTTACCGACGCTGATACTTTCATTGGCTAATCTCTCCTTACATTCTATTCGTGATTCTCGAAACACGAATGGTCAGTAGCCGAAGTTTTAATTATACATAACCTAATCTTTTATGTCCAGGGTCGCATTAATGAGCAGTTAATATTATCGGCTCATTTTCAGTAACTGCAACCGAATGTTCAAAATGGGCGGTCAATGAGCGATCTGCCGAGATAACAGTCCATTGATCTTCAAGCACCCGCGTTCGTTGCGTGCCAACCATCACCATCGGTTCTAAGGCGACTGTGATACCTGGACGGAGAGGAATACCACGTCCGCTGACACCAAAGTTTGGCACCAATGGCCCTTCATGCATGTCGCGCCCAACACCATGTCCTGTGTATTCACGTGGAACATGGAAATTGTACCCTTCTACAAACTGCTGAATTGTTGCAGAGACATCACCAACCCGGTTCCCAGGGCGCATTTTCTCGATTCCCAGATATAATGCTTTTTCAGTCACCTCTAACAATTGCTGTGCTTGGGGAGAGATTTCTCCGACACCCATGCTAAACGCAGAATCCGCCACAAATCCATTGAATACCGTACCGCAATCCACTGATATTAAATCGCCTTCCTTCAACTTCCTTTTCCCGGGTATGCCATGAACCAGTTCTTCATTAATTGAAATTGTGAGCGTCGCCGGGTAAGGGTATGGACCTGGATAATTCTTGAAGGCTGGCTTTCCACCATTCTCGCGAATGAGCTCTTCAGCAACTGAATCTAATTCTTGTGTTGTAATCCCAGGACGGACCATCTCCCGCACGGTCTTAAGCACCAATGCATTGACCCGTCCAGCTTCACGCATCGTCTCAATCTCAGGAGAATTCTTAATCACAATTGGTCTATCAGACATCGATTTCTTCCATTTCTTTAAGAAGATTGGTCAGGTCAGAAGTCACTAAATCTATTGACCGATCTCCATCAACCTCAACCAATTTCCCACGGTCCGAGTAGTACTCAACCAATGGACGAGTTTGTTTTTCGTATACACGGATGCGGCGGGCGACAGTTTCTGGTTTGTCATCTTCCCTTTGATAAAGTTCCGATCCATCAAAATCACAGACTCCAGACTCTCGAGGAGGATTGTTAACCTTGTGAAAAACATGTCCTTCTGCTCGGCATGTCAACCGTCCAGATAGACGTGTAATGAGCACCTCTTCTGGGATTTTGATATAAGGCACTTTGTTTATTTTGCAACCCATCTCCTTTAAAAGTTCATCAAAAGCTTTCGCCTGTGCTAGAGTTCGTGGAAACCCATCTAGAATTGCACCTGCATCACAATCAGTCCTGGAGATCTGTCCACGGATCGCGCTCACAGTAACATCATCTGGTACCAGTTCGCCAACTTTAATATACTCGTTAGCTAGAATACCCAGCTCGGTGTGGTTCTTCAGATTCTCTCGAAAAATTTCGCCTGACGAGATCTGCCGGAGACCCAATCTAGCTGCAACGACTTTTGATTGCGTACCTTTACCTGCACCCGGGGGTCCCAAGAAAACGAAGAAATTTCTCACCCTAATACACCTTTACCGAATGAGCAGGGAATCGTCATATCCATGAAGCTTAAGTTCAGCCTCGATATTGAAGAAAGTATCTCTAACGACACCAACCACGATCAGCAGACCGGCAGATGAAACCAACAACAATCCGGTGTTCGCTCCGAATGGGATAACGAGCCCGATCAGCCAGGGAAGAATTGCGACCAAACCTAAGAAAAGCGCTCCCGGAAGGGTAATACGCCTTAAAACCGTTGTGAGATATTTCTGGGTTCGAGCACCACGACTTACCCCGGGAATTTGGGCACCTACCTTCTT
>PVMS01131070.1_pt1 | contig 21831 bp, 18 predicted proteins | sample 1853461 | NCBI WGS metagenome assembly PVMS01 (sample SAMN08582032, study PRJNA380276) | Marine sediment metagenome, whole genome shotgun sequencing project. | isolation source: ocean sediment barecode stripped | collected 2017 | reverse complement strand
GGTTTTTGTCCTGCAATAATTTCGGCTGCCAATATTCCCTCTTCTTCCGCTTTATGTGCTAACATAGCACCTTTGATAACATCGCCAATAGCGTAGATGTTTGATATATTGGTTTGCAAATGATCATTGGTATCTATTTGTCTATTTTGGTTCAGTTTTACACCTGCATTCTCTAAAGTCAAACCATCTGTATAAGGTCGTCTTCCGACAGAAACCAAGCAGTAATCTCCTGTAAATGTCACCGGATTTCCTTTTTTATCATCGGCGGTAACGACGACCTCTTTTGTTGTTGTTTTAACGGAAGTAACTTTATGGCCGGTAAAAAATTTAACGCCTTGTTTTTTTAATGCCTTTTGAAGTTCTCTTGCCAGCATATCATCCATCGTAGGGATAATTTTCGGCATAAATTCTAACACGGAAACCTCCGCACCTAATCTTTTATAAACAGAACCTAATTCCAAGCCGATAACGCCACCTCCTATAACGATCATATGTTTGGGAATTTCCTTTAGACTCAAAGCTTCGGTGGAAGTGATTATTCGTTTTTTATCTAATTTTATAAATGGGAGGCTGGAAGGTTTTGACCCGGTTGCTATGATGGTTTGTTTGGCTTCTATCGTCTCAACCTGTTTCTTTGCATTGGTGATATTGATATGATTGGCGTCTTTAAAAGAAGCGACCCCCTCAAAAGTATCCACTTTGTTCTTATCCATTAAAAAATTAATACCTCCTGAAGTTTGAGCAACAACTTCATCCTTTCTTTCGATCATTTGTTTGAAATTCACTTTTAATCCATCGATATCGATGCCATGTTTCTCAAAATGATGTACGGCTTCATGATAGTAATGTGATGAATCTAACAGTGCCTTTGAGGGTATACATCCTACGTTTAAGCAAGTTCCTCCTAGTGTAGGGTATTTTTCTATTATCGCGGTTTTTAATCCCAATTGTGCACAACGTATTGCCGAAACATAACCTCCTGGTCCTGAACCAATAATGACTACATCATAACTTTTCATATATTATTATAATTTACAAATAGCTTACAAAAGTAAGGAATAATTATAAGTAATATTTGACTATGTCGGGTATTTTAGTCAAGGGGTAAAAGCAATTTGTTTAGAAATAAATTTAACTTTTGTTTACGCCTACTAGCTTTAATTTTCACTATTTTATGCACAAATAATACTAAAAAAAGTTTAAATTATGACAACTAAACAAGTAGCAGACAAATTGATAGCATATTGTCGGCAAGGAAAATTTGAGGAAGCAACAAAAGAATTATATGGAAATGACATTGTGAGTATCGAACCTGAAGGAGCTCCGGATAGAGAAACAGGAGGTTTGGAAGCTGTTATTGCTAAAGGGGATAAATTCAATGAAATGATAGAGGAATTTCATGGCACAGAAGTGTCGGATCCTTTGGTTGCAGATAAATTCTTTTCCTGTACGATGAAAATGGAGGCTACTTTTAAGGGAGGATTTCGTAATACTTTGAATGAAATTTGCTTATATAAAGTAGAAGATGGTAAAATAGTACGCGAAGAATTTTTTTATATACCCATGCAGGGATAAATGATAATTATATATACTTACTCTCACTAGTGTTTGTGATGCCAGTGATATTAGGTTAAAGGATTTAGGTTAATAGTCCTGCTCTTTTCAGCAATGCATCTGAATTTGGCTCTTTTCCTCTAAATTTTTTATATAAAATCATTGGTTTTTCCGTACCTCCTTTGCTCAATATATATTCTTTGAATTTACCCGCTGTTTCTTTGTCGAAAATTCCATTTTCTTTAAAGGCCTCAAAAGCGTCGGCATCTAGAACTTCTGCCCATTTGTAGCTATAGTATCCGGAGGAATATCCCCCCTGAAAAATGTGTGAAAATGCTGTACTCATACAATTTTGAGTAACATCCGGATATAGTTGGGTATTGTCAAAAGCCTTATTTTCAAAAGCCTTTACATCTGTAATATTTTTAGGATTTTTTCCATGCCATGCCATATCCAGCATTCCAAAACTCAATTGTCGTAAAGTGGCCATTCCTTCCAGGAAATTAGCAGAATCTTTTATTTTTTGGACAAGATCCATTGGGAGGTTTTCACCTGTTTTATAATGTTTCGCAAAAAGATCTAAAGCATCTTTTTCAAAACACCAATTTTCAAAGATCTGACTTGGCAATTCAACAAAATCCCAATATACATTTGTACCTGAAATGCTAGGATATGTTGTGTCGGCCAGCATGCCATGTAATGCATGTCCGAACTCATGAAACAACGTTGTTACCTCGTTAAATGTTAATAATGAAGGTTTTGTTTCTGTTGGTTTTGTAAAATTGCACACAATAGATATATGGGGTCTTGAATTTTCACCCTGAGTTTTCCACTGGTCTTTATAAGAAGTCATCCAGGCACCATTTCTTTTTCCTTCTCTCGGGAAGAAATCAGCATAAAAAACCGCTACTAATTCTTCTTTTTTTTGAGTTACGATATAGGTTTTAACATCCTTGTTATATGTATCGATATCAAAAACTTCTTTAAAATTTACATCGTACAATTTATTGGCTATCGTAAACACACCATCAATGACATTTTCTAATTTAAAATATGGTTTTAACTGCTCATCGTCAAAATCAAACAATTTCTTTTTAAGTTTTTCAGAATAGTAAGCCCCATCCCACTTCTGCATTTTTTGAATCCCATCTTCCCCGGCCAAATCTTCTATTTCTTTAAGCTCATTTAATGCGGCCGGCCTGGCCTTTGCCAAAAGTTCCTCTAGAAAGTTCTGAACTTTAAGAGGGTTTTCGGCCATTCGTTCTTCTAATACAAAATCAGCGTGTGTTTTATACCCTAATAAATTTGCTCGATCATATCGCAATTTAACAATTTCCAGGACTGCTTTTTGATTGTCATTCTTGTTGCTTTGAAACCCTCTGGCCCCAAATGCTTTCGAAAGTTTCTCTCGTAATCCTCTGTTCTCCACATAGGTCATAAAAGGAACGTAACTAGGATAATCTAAGGTAATTAGCCAACCTTTTTTACCTTTTTCAGATGCTGACATTTTTGCTGCTTCCACTGCTCCCTCAGGTAAACCATTTAACTCATTTTTATCTGTGATCAAACACTCGAAAGCATTTGTTTCTGCCAAAATATTTTCACCAAATTTTAAACTTAATTTAGAAAGTTTTTTGTCTAATTCTCTAAGCTTGGCTTTATCTTTTGCATTTAAATTTGCACCGTTACGAACAAACATTTTATACTGATTTGTAATCAAAGTGTCTTGTTCAATACTCAAGTTTAATTCTTCTTTTTTATCAAAAATAATTTTAACTCGATTAAAAAGATCTTCATTTAAACGGATGTCATTTGCAAATTCAGACAATAATGGCGATACTTCTTGTGCTATTTTTTGAATCTCATCATTTGTTTCGGCAGAATTTAAATTAAAAAACACACTCGATACACGTTTGAGCTTCATTCCACTAAATTCTAATTCCACCACGGTATTCTGAAAGGTAGGATTCTCTGTATTGGAACAAATTTCATCAATTTCTTTTTTGGCAGATAAGATAGCAGCTTCGAATGCAGGTTTGAAATGTGTATTTTTAATTTCAGAAAAAGGAGCTGTATTATACTTAGTATTAAATTTATTTAATAATGGATTATTCATTGTGGATTTTGGTTGGGATAATAATTTACTTGATCTTATTAAGAAAAATCTAAAATAAGGGTTAGATGAGAAAATCAATCTCTTATTGAATTTAGTTCAAGTGTTTATTTTTTCAAGTTCTCAGCTGCTTTTATCACTTTTTGTTTTAAACTTTCTTTATAAAAAATAACCTTATCAAGTACACATTTATCTGAAGAACCTATTATTTGTGCAGCTAATATTCCGGCGTTCTTGGCCCCATCAAGTGCAACAGTAGCAACAGGAACACCACCCGGCATTTGTAAAATAGATAGCACAGAATCCCATCCATCAATAGAATTTCTTGATTTTACAGGTACTCCAATAACAGGTAAAGGACTCATTGATGCCACCATACCCGGTAGGTGAGCAGCTCCTCCAGCTCCGGCAATTATAACATTAATTCCTTTCAAATGAGCATTTTTAGCATAATCGAAAAGTTTGTCAGGCGTTCTATGAGCAGATACGATATCTACTTCAGTTTCAATATCAAAGCCTTGTAATACATCGATTGCTTCTTGCATTATGGGTAAGTCTGAATCGCTACCCATTATAATTCCAACTTTAGACATAGAATATTTTTTTATTCGTTAATTTACAACTTAAACTAAAAATAATATTTTTTTCATTATTTTTAGGGACTAAAGATAAAACAAAAACTATTTAGACCCTCATGCAAATTCCATTATTTAATACCGTTCTGTCTTGGATTTTAAAAAAGCGTAAATATCAAATTGATATGTTTATCAATTATCCGATTGAAACTCAAAAAGAAGTTCTTTTTAATATACTAAATAGCGCAAGGCACACCGAACTAGGTATAAAATATGGTTTTGATACTATAGATAATTATAAAGTATTTTCTGAACGTTTGCCGATTCTACAATATGAAGAATTTGAGCCATTAATAGAGAGATCACGAAGAGGAGAGAGCAATATTTTTTGGCCAACCAAAATCGATTGGTTTGCTAAATCGAGTGGTACAACCAATGCGAAAAGTAAGTTTATTCCTGTAAGTGACGAAGCACTGGAAGATTGTCATCTCAAAGGAGGTAAGGATATGCTTTGTTTGTATATTAATAATAATGAAGACACTGAAATATTCAAAGGTAAAGGATTAAGATTAGGTGGAAGCAGTGCGGTTTATGAGGATAATGACACGAATTTTGGAGATTTATCAGCCATCATTATTGAGAATTTACCTTTTTGGGCAGATATCGGCAGCGCTCCTAGTCAAAAGACGGCGTTGATGGGAGAATGGGAAAGTAAGATGGAAGCGATCATTCAAGAAACTATTCATGAGGATATAACTAGTTTAGTTGGTGTTCCATCATGGATGTTGGTGTTATTACATAGAGTATTAGAAATTACCGGTAAGAATAATATTTTAGAAGTATGGCCAAATTTGGAAGTGTTTTTTCATGGGGGAGTTAATTTCAATCCATACCGAGAACAATATAAAAAATTGATTCCGAGCGAAAACTTTAAGTATTTTGAAACTTATAATGCGTCGGAAGGATTTTTTGCAATTCAGGATAGAAATAATTCAAATGAACTCCTGTTAATGCTGGATTATGGTATTTTCTATGAATTTATTCCCATGCGAAATTTTGATGATGAGAACAGGAAAGCGATACCTCTGCAAAATGTGGAATTGAATCAAAACTATGCCATTGTTATTAGTACGAATGCAGGATTGTGGAGATATATGATCGGGGATACCGTTAAATTTACTTCTCTAAAACCTTATAGAATAAAGATAACCGGAAGAACCAAACATTTTATCAATGCATTTGGCGAAGAATTGATTATAGAAAATGCCGAAGAAGCACTTAAAAAGGCTTGCCTGGATACAAATTCGGAACTTACTGATTATACAGTTGCTCCAATTTTTATGAATGGTAATAAAAGTGGTTCACACGAATGGATGATAGAATTTAAAACATCTCCAAAAAGTTTAAATCAATTTACTACCATACTGGATGATACTCTAAAATCTTTAAATTCTGATTATGAAGCAAAAAGATATAAAGATATGACCTTGTCCATACCTAAGATCCATCAGGCGGAAAATGGATTATTTTATAAATGGCTAAAACAAAATCAAAAATTAGGAGGACAGCATAAAGTGCCACGAATGTCTAATGGCCGAACGTTCATGGAGGAACTATTGGAATTATCTTTGACTCCCTCTGATTAAAAAAAATATCTTCTTATCAATATAATACATAAATTTTCAAATAGATTTAATAAAATTGCAATTAATGAATAAAATAGAAAAGGAAGTTTCCTATACTATTTCGAATTCTTATACTACTTTGAATTCTTTGACTGATAAAACAAAAAATGTTTGGTTGGTTTGCCATGGTATTGGTTATTTGAGTAGATATTTTTTAAAGTATTTTAATGAATTGGATGCTTTGGAAAATTTTATTATTGCACCTCAGGCGCAAAGCAAATATTATTTGGGTTCAAAATATACTCATGTAGGCGCCAGTTGGCTGACAAAGGAAAATACTTCTCAGGAAATAAGAAGTGTGATGCGTTATTTGGATGCGGTGTTGGAAGTTGAGAAATTTCCAAAAAGTATTAATTTCATAGCTCTGGGATATTCCCAGGGTGTATCTGTTATTTGCAGGTATGTAGCTAGTCGAAAATTGAAGTGTAATCAATTAGTCCTGATGTCGGGTGGAATTCCTAAGGAACTTGAGCCTCAAAATTTTGAATTTTTGAGAGGAGAAACGGAGGTATCTATGTTTTATGGTACAGAGGATGAGTATTTGAACGAAGAACGTTTAAATTACGAAAAACAACGATTTACAGAATTATTTGGTGACTCAACAAATATCATAGCCTTTGATGGTAAACATGAATTAAAGAAAGAGTGTTTAGCTACTCTTATTGAATGATATATATTTAGATATTGATATCCTCTGAAACCCAGGCCTCGCACAAAATTTTGAAATCAGATTCAGTATCCATTACTTCTTCGAATGCCTTGTAATCTATCCAAACAAAACCATCATTTCCCCAATTTCTGCCCCAGGAATTTACTACTTTGAAAGCATTTTTTGTGTTGTCATATCCCACAACCAACATGGCATGCGCCCCATCAACTTTTCCAAAATTTCTATATACTGCATCACCATTCCCTTCAAAAACCCCGAAAAAATCATTGTCGATCGAGATTGCAATTACGACTGGTTTGTTATCTAATAAATACGCTTTGGTTTGTTCAAATAGAACCTCTCCATCCAAATAAGAAAAAGAATTGATTTTATTTTCCATGGCCAAAATATTTTGATTATCACTAGGCAGCGTACTACATTCGTTTGCATTATAAGGCATTTCTTCCCAGGAAACGATCCCGGTATTTAGAATAAGATCAAGAGCATCAGGTATCTGAGATCCGTCGTTGCAGGCTCCAATTTTAATTTGATTATATACAAAAGCCGGGCTCATAGTATTATTCACTAGAAATTCCCCATTATTCAGGTCTTCTAAATTTTCCTGAAAACTCTTTAAGTAGTATCCTGCTGCCCAAGCCACACAAGATCCTTGTTTACCTTGTGAACCGACTCTTGGTAAGAACAAAGATAGGTCATGAGATTCCGGGAAATCTATATCAATATTAATTTCAGCAACGTTATGATCTACAGGCACATTAAATCCATAGCAGTAAGAATCGGAAAGTCCGAAAGAATTTACCGGAGGTTCAATATTTTCATCAAAAGGATCTGGAGCAGGTGGTAGATTATTTTCCGAAGGAGGGAAATCAAAATAACTATCACAACTTATGAAGAATATTAAAAAAAATAAAAGAAATAATTTTTTCATTAGGCTAAATTAATGGGTCAGAACCTAATAGTCAACAAAAGTTATGCCAAGATAAAAATTTATTTTTCTCGTTCGATTACATAATTAACCATGGTGATCAAGGAATCTTTATATTCGGAATCAGGGTATTTATATAAAATATCTAAAGCTCGCTTTTGGTATTCTTTCATTTTTTTGACTGTGTATTCTATACCACCGTTCTTTTTTACAAAAGAAATAACTTCTTTTACTCTATTTTTATCTTTATTATACTTTTTTACTGAATTTATTAACCACTTTTTTTCTTTATTCGTACAATTATTTAAAGAATAGATCAATGGTAGCGTCATCTTTTGCTCCTTGATGTCAATACCAGTGGGTTTGCCTATTTTATCATCGGTATAGTCAAATAGATCATCTTTAATTTGAAAAGCGATACCAATCAGCTGGCCAAACTCTCTCATATTCTCAACATCTTCTTTATCAGCATCAACAGAGGCGGCTCCTATACCACAGCATGCGGCTATCAAAGTAGCGGTTTTTTGCCTGATTATATCAAAATACACTTCCTCAGTGATATCTAATCTACGCGCTTTTTCTATCTGTAGCAATTCACCTTCACTCATTTCTCTAACTGCCGTTGATATAATTTTCAATATATCAAAGTCATCGTTATCAATAGAAAGAAGCAATCCTTTAGAGAGCAAGAAATCACCTACTAAAACTGCAATTTTATTTTTCCATAAAGCGTTCAGCGAGAAAAATCCTCTGCGTCTGTTACTATCATCTACAATATCATCATGCACTAAGGTAGCTGTATGTATTAGCTCTATAATGGCTGCACCCCTATAGGTTTTCTCCTTAAAGTTTCCGTTAGAGACCATTTTTGCCACTAAAAAAACAAACATAGGGCGCATTTGTTTCCCCTTTCTCCTGACAATATAATGCGTAATTCGGTTGAGCAAAGAAACCTTTGAAACCATTGAAGCTTTGAACTTTACTTCAAAGAACTCCATTTCATCCTGAATGGGTTGTTTTATTTTTTCAACGATTTTCAAAAAATAAGTTTAGTTAAAATTAAATTATTTTCTTTTTTCAATTTTAGCCCATGAATCCCTTAATGGCACCGTTCTGTTAAATATTAATTTATCCGTGGTTGTATCGTCATCTACATTAAAATAACCCAATCGTTGAAATTGAAATTGATCACCAATTTTTGCGGTTTTTAAACTTGGCTCAACGAAGGCATTCTCTATAATTTTTAATGAGTTTGGATTGATAAACTCTTTGAAGTCTTTCTCCTTATGCGAGTCTGGTGCCTCATCTGTAAAAAGCCTGTCGTATAATCTAACTTCCGCCTGTAGCGCATGTTTGGTGGATACCCAATGTATGGTACCTTTAACTTTCCTTTTGCTGGCATCGGTACCACTACCGCTTCGTGAATCTTCATCATAGGTACAGTGAATTTCAACAATATCCCCTTCATCATTTTTTACGACAGAATTCGCCTTAATAATATAGGCATTTTTTAAGCGTACCTCTTTGTCTAATTTTAATCGAAAAAATTTCTTATTTGCTTGTTCTCTAAAGTCCTCTCTCTCAATATAAATTTCTCTCGAAAAAGGTAATTCTCTAGACCCTGCATTTTCGTCTTCCGGATTGTTTTCAGCAATCAAAATTTCTTCTTTATCTTCAGGATAATTACTAATTACGACCTTTACGGGATCTAAAACAGCCATAACTCGAGGTGCTGTTTTGTTTAACTCACTTTTAATATGAAACTCTAAAAGAGCTATATCGGTAATATTGTCTCGTTTAGCAATACCTGCCTTTTCACTAAATTCACGGATAGACCTGGCTGTATATCCTCGTCGCCTCAACCCGGAGATAGTTGGCATTCTTGGATCATCCCAGCCATTAACTATTCCCTCTTCTACCAGTTCTAAAAGCTTGCGCTTACTCATTACAGTATAGCTCAGATTTCGTCTGGCAAATTCTCGTTGTTTTGGGCGTAATGTATTTTCATCATAAACTTGATCTAAAAACCAGTCATATAGTTCACGATGATTTTTGAATTCTAAAGTGCAGATGGAATGAGAAATTTGTTCTATATAGTCAGATTCTCCGTGGGTCCAATCATACATTGGGTAGATATTCCAGTCATTACCTGTTCGGTGATGAGATTTTTTTAAAACTCTGTAAATTACTGGGTCACGCATGAGCATATTTGCTGACGACATGTCGATCTTTGCACGAAGAACATGGGTTCCTTCATCGAATTCACCATTCTTCATTTTTTCAAAGAGAAGCAGGTTCTCTTCAATAGATCTGTCCCGAAAAGGGCTGTTTGTTCCTTTTATAGTCGGCGTTCCTTTTTGAGAAGCGATGGTTTCAGAAGACTGATCATCGACATAGGCCTTATTTTTTTTAATCAATAAGACCGCCCAGTCAAACAATTGCTGGAAATAATCCGATGAATATAATTCTTTGTCCCATTCAAATCCTAACCACTTAATATCATTCTTAATCGAATCAACATATTCTTGTTCTTCCTTTGCAGGGTTGGTGTCGTCAAAACGCAGATTTACAGGAGAACCATAGGTTAAACCTAACCCAAAGTTCAAACAAATCGATGCTGCGTGACCAATATGCAGATAACCATTTGGTTCCGGTGGAAATCGGAACCTAAGCCTTGATTTATCAAGTCCACTACTAAGATCATCTTCTATTATTTGCTCAATAAAATTGAGTGACTCTTTTGCTATATTCATATTTTAAAAATGAAAGACAAAATTATTGAATTTTTCTACAATACGATTAAAAAATAGACGCTATTTAGTAATTTTGGTAAAAACTAGAAAACATGAAAGATGTACAATTAAATTATACTTGTTCCAAATGTAATAATAGAACCTATACAATAGGAGAAATGAGAGCTACAGGAGGAATATTATCTAAAATATTTGATGTCCAAACAGAAAAATACACTTCGGTAACTTGTGATAAATGCAAATACACCGAATTTTATAAGGCATCGACAAAAGCTTTGAGTAATATTTTTGATTTTTTTACGAATTAAACCTTGATAAATAGATCTCAATAACTTTAGTCATTGATTAAATATTCTTAGAACCCTAACATTAATTTTGCAATAAAGAAGAATATAAATATTCCAAAGATATCATTGCTGGTAGTAATAAACGGGCCAGTAGCTACCGCCGGATCAATTCCTCTTTTATCTAATATAAGCGGAACAAAAGTACCTACTAAGGATGAAATTATTATTACTACAATTAATGAAATTGCTATGGTAAGACTAATATTAATATCGAATTCTTGATAGAACCCAAAGAGCATGACGATCAAGGCTAATATTATACCATTGATCATACTTAATCCTACTTCTTTTATCAATCGGTTCCACATACTACCTCGTATATTGTTATTTGCCAATCCCTGAACGATGATAGCTGAGGATTGAACCCCTACATTTCCTGCCATTGCCGCAATCAAAGGAGTGAAAAAAAATAGAACCGGAAAATTATTCAAAGCATCCTCAAATCCTCCCATAATTTTGGCAGCAGCCAATCCACCAAATAATCCCAATACTAACCAAGGTAATCTTGCTTTTGTTAATTGATATATACTGTCGCTTGCCTCGACGTCTTCGGTGATACCAGCAGCCATTTGATAATCTTTTTCAGCTTCTTCTTTTATAAAATCAACAATGTCATCAATAGTTATCCTTCCCACCAAGTGCTTTTCATTATCCACAACAGGAATTGCCTCCAGATCATACTTTTGCATTGTCAAGGCAACATCCTCTCCTTTGTCTGTTACATATGCAAAATCAACCTTTGGTATATATATATCAGATATATGGGCCTTTGTCGAGGCGACTAGAAGATCTTTTAAAGACAATCTTCCTTTCAAAACATTTTTATTATCTACAACATAAATAGAATGAACTCTGGAAACCTCATTCGCCTGAGACCTCATTTCCTTAATACATGTAGGAATATTCCAATTTTCATTAACCTTTACCAATTCCTTCGCCATGAGTCCCCCAGCTGAATTTTCATCATAAGTAAGTAGTTCTTGTATATCAGCCTTATGTTCCTCATCTTCAATTTCAGATATTACCTTTTCCTGACGTTCTTCAGGGAGTTCTGCAATTATATCAGCTGCATCATCTGTGTCTAGTTCGTCTATTTCTTCGGCAATTTCCTGAACGGATAGGGTTTTAAGAATTTTTTCACGGTCGCCCTCATCAATCTCCATTAAGGCATCGGCCGTTTTTTCACTGTCTAATAGTTTGAATAAATAAGTCCCTTTATCCAAATGAAGCTGATCGATAATTTCTGCAATATCCGCAGGATGTTCTTCTGCCAAAAGTAGAAGTAGGGCATCATCATTTTTTGAGTCGATGAGCGTCTCAATATCCGATAAAAGGTCTTTATTTATTTCTAAAGCCATCTTTTTCAATACTTTTGGTTAATTCTATAAATTGTTGAACTGATAATTGTTCAGGACGAAGAGCAAATATAACATCTTCTCTTAATTTATCCGACAGATCAAATATTTTTAAACTGTTACGCATTGTTTTTCTTCTTTGATTAAAAGCTGTTTTTACGACTTTAAAAAATAAGGATTGATCAACAGGAAGCTCAAAGTTTTTTTTTCTGACAAGTCTAATTACTCCGGATTCTACTTTTGGGGGAGGATTAAAAACCTCAGGAGGTACTGTAAAAAGATATTCAGTATCATAAAAAGCCTGTGTTAGAACCGAAATAATTCCATATGTCTTACTTCCTTCCGGATGTGTAATTCTTTTTGCCACTTCTTTTTGGAACATACCACATAATTCGGGAATCTGAGCCCTGTTCTCTATGGCTTTAAATACAATTTGAGAAGAAATGTTATATGGAAAATTACCTATAATTGCGAATTGCTTCCCATCGAATATTTTTGAAATATCAATTTTTAAAAAATCATCATTGATAATTTTCAGTGAATATTTTAAAAAATGAGTTTGTAGATAACTCACTGATTCTGAATCAATTTCAATAACATTGGTGGTAAATCTTTTCTTTAGAAGATACTTGGTTAAAACACCCATACCCGGACCAATTTCAAGAACATGATCATATCCTTGTTCGCTAAGGGATTCTGCTATTTTTTGAGCAATGCTCTCATCATTTAAGAAATGTTGCCCAAGATGTTTTTTTGCTCTAACTGTCATAATACTATTTACAATGACTAACCACTCAGTCAGAAGACCATCTAAATCTCAAGTTCCTTAACTACTTTCATTACGGTAGTAAAAGTACCAAATTTATTTTCGAATAATTTCATCCCTTCACTTTGCATTTTTTGATCATCTTCTAACAAATATTTTTCAAGTTTTTCTTTTGTATCACATGTGAATTGCACTGAGTGAGTTATACCACCCAATTCTTCTTTTACCATTACTTCCGTCATAAGTGCCTTGTAAAATTTACCTCTAGCCAGAATATCAGGAATATGAGTTCCCTTCATCCAGTCTATCCATTCTTTGTGAATGGATTCATCAACATTGGTTGTAATATTGTAGATATACATAAAATGAATTATTTTCAACAAACAAATTTACATAAAGCAATGATGAATCGTACAAGTATTTTATTCAAATTTCGAATTGCTCCTTTGAAATGTTAGGAAAAACGGATGAGTAAAACAAGCAAATTAAAAGCTAAGGAATTTTGTCGCCACGTAAAACTCTATATTTTTTTCTTGCTTCGACCAAATAAATGCTTGAAGGATATTCAAATATTATCTTTTGGTACATCTCTTTCGCTTTTTCAGAATTGTTCAAATGGACGGCATACAGTTCTGCAAGCATATAATAGGAGTCATCTACCAGTACTCCAAGGGCATCAATTTCAATAATCTTTAAATAATTAGCTTCAGCGTTAGAATAATTTTGATTTTTAGTATAAAGTTCAGCTTGTTTAAACAGGGCTTCATCTTCTATAGGTTGGCCTTTAAATTTAGTTAATAGAACGCTTAAAGTATCAATGGCTTTATTTGTGTTATTTTGGTAAGCCAATAATTCAGCCGTGGCATAATTTTTTAAGGCGTCAGAAATACTATCATGTTCTATATTGTTAGTAATGAGCAAACTTAAATCCAGTGCGTCATTTGCAATTAACTGTGAAGTAGATGATTTTAATACTTTAAGCTGTATTTGCGCCCATTTAAAATCGCCCTTATAATAGGATGTCTGTGCCACCTTAAATCGAGCGTTCTGTGCTATAGTGCTATTTTTGAGTTGAGTTTGTACTTGAGAATATAAGATCAATGCTTGGTTAAATTGACTAGTATACACCAGGATGTCGGCCAGTTTTATCTGGATTTTTCCTTTTTGAAATTTTGAGTTAGCCAGTGGAATAGTTTCATTTAATAAATGAATAGCTTTTTCAGGTTCATCATAGCTAAACGCTAAAAAGTCGGCATAAGCAATTTGTAAATTTATAGTTGCACTACTCTTGCCATAATTTTCAAACAATGTTTTGAATTTTTTATCAATTTCGGTCAATTCTTTTTTATTCGTTGCCAGATCGAGATCTATCTGCAGCAGATAAATTTGAGCTTGTAAAATGATATCAGGATCCTTTGTATTGTTTAATATAAAATTGAAAGCTTCGTGAGAAGTTTCCAGATCTTCATTTTCGAAAGAAACAATACCTACTTCGATAATTCTATCCAAACTTCCTTTATTCCTTTTATACAGAGATTTTTCCTGTACCAATGATTTGCTATATTCCTTTTGCTGCATATATAGCCAGCTTAATAATATATTCCATGAATCATTTGGATTATTTTGAGCTCTTTTCAACAGTAGTTTTTTAAAGAGGATGTTAGTTTCATTTTGAGGGTCTTCTGTAATATAGGTAGCTATATATCTTTGGATAGAAGGATAGTATTTTTCATCTTTTTCTATAAGATTCAGATAAGAGCTGAACATATTTTTAAGATCGCTTTTTTCACCATAGATCTGAGCTTCGCTAATCTCGGTGTTCAGTTTGGGATCTTTTGATTTGGCAATTTGGTATCCCCTTAAGGCATAATCAAGGAGATAATTTTGTTTAAATACCTGACAAATAGCAAAAACGAACTTCGGATTTTGTTCAATATATTGGAGAGCAATGTCATAATATATCTTAGCCTTTAAGTCCAGTCCTTGAAGTTCATAATTGTAGCCTAACTCAATATTTAATGATACTTGGTTAGGAAATCTATCCATCTGACTCTTGATAATATCATTAGCCAGAATAAATTCCTCTGTTTGTTGATAGCTGGTTAAAAGATTTTTAAAATAGATTCTTTGAAATGGTTCTTTGTTTAGTAGAGGCTTATAAATTAAAATAGCCTTTTCATATTCGCCGTTTTTAAAATAGGAGAGGGCCAATTCAGAATTTTGAGTATATGCCAAGTGGCTTATCAATAATACAAAGAGGAATAATTTATTTTTAAAAGTGTTAAACATGATTTTTTCTATGAACTAATTAATCCAAATTATCTGCTGTCTAAAATTATTTCACCAGGAGTAAAATGGAATTTGGATAATATAGGAAACAAAGATAAAAAACAATAGGACTTGCTATTTGATTTTAAAATTGAAAATGTTCAAACCATTTTTTCAGTTAGTCTCCTATAAATGAATTGTCATTCATTCTTATCCATAATTTTAGACAAATATCATATTATAAAAACTAGCTATGACTTATTACAGATATCATAATAAATTAAGGCTAAAAACAATAAATAATGAATATGTTAAATTTTTGATAAAATATAATTAAAAATGTAACGTTATTTAAAAAGGGAAGTCTTAATAGTATATAAACAATAACTCAAAAAATTTAAGTCATGAACGAATTAAAGAAATTTTACGACAAAGCTAAAGCAAGTGCAAAAGATCATATGCAAAAAGGACAAATCAATTTATATTTGAGCGATTTAATTATGATGAATAACTACAAACGTCAAATGGAATCCGCTTAGATTTATTATCTTTTCAAACTAATCGATAATATCGAATCCGGTATATTTTACTAAAACACTTGGTATTTTAATACCTTCTTCAGTTTGAAAATTTTCTAACAGCGCAGCCAAAACTCTAGGCAGAGCTAAAGAGCTACCATTTAGGGTATGCGCCAACTCACTTTTACCATCTTTATTCTTAAAGCGTAATTTTAGACGATTTGCTTGAAAGGATTCAAAATTTGAAACAGAACTGATCTCCAGCCATCTATCCTGGGCAGTTGAAAACACTTCGAAATCATAGGTTAGTGCAGAAGTAAATCCCAGATCACCTCCACATAAGCGCAAAATCCGATAAGGCAATCCTAATTCTTGTAAAATACCTTTTATGTGATCTACCATAAGCTCCAGAGCCTCATAGGATTTATTCGGATGTTCAATTCTTACAATTTCCACTTTGTCAAATTGATGCAGTCTGTTTAGACCTCTTACATGTGCCCCATAAGAGCCGGCTTCTCTTCTAAAGCAAGGTGTATAAGCCGTATTACAAATAGGAAAATCACTTTCCTTTAATAAAACATTACGATATATATTTGTTATTGGCACTTCCGCTGTAGGAATTAGATATAAATTATCATTTCCTACATGATACATTTGACCTTCTTTATCAGGTAACTGACCTGTTCCAAATCCAGATTCTTCATTAACTAACAGTGGGGGTTGAATCTCAATGTATCCTGCATCACTGTTCTTATCTAAAAAATAAGCAATGAGCGCACGTTGTAATTTAGCTCCTTTTCCTTTGTAAACCGGAAATCCAGCTCCGGTAATTTTAGTGCCGAGTTCAAAATCAATAATATCATATTTTTTCGCCAGCTCCCAGTGCGGCAAGGCGCCATCGAATAGTTTTGGAATTTTCCCAGCTTCAAAGGTGATTATATTATCTTCTTCAGAATTTCCTTTTGGGACTAATTTATTCGGGATATTAGGAATTTGATATAACAATTCCGTCAATTCGTCTTCGAGAACAGATAATTTCTCTGATTGAGATTTAGTGATAACTTTAAGTTGACCTGTTTTCTCCTTTACGATATTCGCTTTTTGTACTTCTCCAGACTTAAAAAGGACGCCTATTTCTTTGGATAATTTATTGCTTTCCGCGAGGGCATTATCCAGTTGAGCCTGGGTGTTTCTACGCAACATGTCTTTATCAATAACGTCATTGATAATTTTTTCGGCATTGGAAAAATTCCGAATTTCTAACCTCTCTAAAATAAGATCTTTGTTTTCTCTGATAAAAGCAACTGATAACATATGGTGTGAATTTCAAGAGTGCAAAGATAACGAATGAAATGTGAACTAAGAATTGTAAAATTAGATTAATTTTAGGCCAGTTCGCTTATCCAAGACCTTGCAATTATTTCATCTTTTCTAATTTGTTCGGTCAATGATTTTATAGAATCAAATTTTTGTTCCGCCCGTAATCTCTTCAATACATTTATTTGTATTTTCTTATTATAGAGGTCGCCATCAAAATCCAAAAGATGAATTTCAATGGTTTGATGTTTTCCGTCTAATGTTGGACGAAACCCTATATTCATAATTCCGAAAATGACTCGGTCTTTGAGCTTGGTTTTTACAATGTAAACCCCAATTTTAGGTATTAGTTTATAACTCTCCTCAATATGTAAATTTATCGTTGGATAATTTATCTTTCTTCCTACTCCCTCTCCCTTTACAATTTTTCCGGTGAGCAAATAAGAATAACCTAAATAAGCATTGGCCTTTTCTATATCTCCATCTTCAATTGACTTCCTGATTTTCGTTGAACTAACAGAAACATTTCTAATTTCCTGGGCTGGAATTTCCTCAACACCAAAATGATAAAGTTCTCCAAACTCTTGTAATTGTTCAAAATTACCCTCTCTGTTCTTTCCAAATTGATGGTCGTACCCAATGACTAATTTATTAATATGTAGCTGATTAACGAGAATATCTCTTACAAAATCCAAGGCAGTTAATCTCGAAAATTCTTTTGTAAAAGGTTCAATTATCAAATGATCCAAGCCAAATTTATTCAGCAACTGAATTTTCTCCTCAATAGTATTTAACATTTTAAAATCATCTCCAAAATTCAAAACGCTCCTTGGATGTGGAAAAAAAGTAAGGATTGCGGAGTTATTATCTTTGCCTGATTTAAGTTGGTTTAAACGATTTATGATTTTTTGATGTCCAATATGAACACCGTCAAAAGTGCCAATGGTTAAAATGGAAGTAATATGTAATTCTTTAAAATGATCGATGGAGTGATGGACTTTCACGAATGTAATTTTGTGATTTCAAAAATAGTTAAAACAATCCACTTAATAAACTCTCAATTTTGCTTAGTTATTCGAAATTGATTAGAAGAACAATTGACCTTTAACCGGATTTAGGATGATATGACGGTTAATATTTTATCGATTCATTCACTTTGGAAATGATCTGTGGAACTTTTTCAACGTCAAAGGTTAAATTCATGTTGAGCATCCCATTACCATTAAACAGGTATAAGCTTCCTTTTGAAACCCTGAAGTAGCCCATATGACTACTACAACGGCAAATTCTACCGAATAGCATTTTTACTTTCTGCAGGTCCTTATCTTTTAAAATTAACTGAGGTTCATATTCGTTAACCTCTAAATAAACGAATTCGGAATAACTGCCATCCAATGTTTTTTCAGGCACAATTTTTTTATAGTGAAATTTAATTACAACTTTGTTACCGGGTATAACTTCTGGATATAACTTTCCAAATTCATCTGTTTTAATGTTTAAAAATGAATTTCGTAAAACTTCAAACTCACAGTTTCCGCTATCGGGACAACTAATTTCTTTTAAATAGGCACCACTTTCTTCCGTGGCATTTTGATTGGTTTTACATCCAAGAGAAAGAAATAAAACGAAGAAGATATAGATATTTTTCATTTTAGGGGTTTGGGTAAAGGTAGTTATTTGTCAAAATTGTTCAAATTATTTTCTTAGATTTGTGCATTACTATGATAAAAAACTACTTTAAACTATTTCTTTTTTTTCTTCTGTTTTGGGCAAATATATCCTTTGCGCAACAAAATGAGCTGTGGAATAAGGTAGAGAAATCCGTTGTTAATTTTAGCCGACTTCAAAAAAACACGACGCTCGAAAAATATCAAACCTTTGAACTAAATCTAAAGGATTTTAAAAAGGATATGCGTAATGCTCCTTTGGAGTCGGTAGATATAGAATCAAGCAAGTTTAAAATGCAATTTCCTGACGAAAAGGGTAAATTGGTTGCTTTTTGGGTGAAGGAAGCACCTGTAATGGATTCGGATCTGGCAAAAAAGTTTCCAAATAATAAATCTTATATTGGTTATGGTGTTGAGGATAATAGTCTGAATATCAGGTTTAGTGTTAACGTTCTCGGACTCTATGCAATGATTATCGACAAGAACAGGCAGGTTCAATATATAGATCCAATAGGTCAAAATCGAAATTTCTATAAAATTTTTAATCGTGGAGATCTAAGCGTGGAAGAAAATGATTTTCAGTGCCATGTTGAAAAATCATTAGCCTTAGGGAAAATGACTTTGGATAATGATTTTATTTATCCTAATGACTTAAAATTAAGAACCTATCGATTGGCATTAGCCGCTACAGGGGAGTACTCTCAATTTCAACTGGATATTAGTGGAATAGATCAAAGTACAACCACAGATGAAGAAAAAAAGGAAGTTGTCTTGGCTGCGATGACAATAGCCATTACCAGAGTAAATGCAATTTTCGAAAATGATATGGCAATTAGGATGCAATTGGTTTCGAACAATACCGATATAATTTTTTTGGATGCAGATACCGACCCATATACGAATAGCGATGGATCAGCAATGTTAGACCAAAATCAAAATACCTGTGATAATGAAATTGGAACAACTAATTATGATGTTGGGCATGTATTCAGTACTGGTGGAGGTGGCGTTGCCTGGCTAGCTGGAGCTTGTAAAAACGGTGATAAGGCTGGAGGAGTTACGGGCTCATCAATTCCGACGGGAGATAATTTTTATTATGATTTTGTTGCCCACGAATTGGGCCATCAGTTTGGTGCAAATCATACTTTTAATGGAAATACAGGAATTTGCACCGATATTGAGCGAAATGAACCAACCGCAGTTGAGCCTGGAAGTGGTTCTACTTTAATGGCTTATGGTGGTTTTTGCGCACCTCAAAACGTGCAAGAACATAGCGGCCTTTATTTTCACGCCATCAGTATAGACGAAATGTGGACAAATATTACTACTGGTGGATCAAATTGTGCAACTGAAACCAATTTAACTAGTAATTTAAATACACCAACTGCCAACGCTGGAAATGATTTTGCGATACCTAAATCAACCGCTTATAAATTAATTGGGCAAGGATCGGATGCTGATGGAGATCCAATTACATTTGGTTGGGAACAGCTGGATAATGAAATTAATTCTGTACCCCCGAGTGATACAGATACGAATGGAACCATCTATAGATCTTGGGAGCCTATAACATCGAACATTAGATACCTGCCAAAGCTTGGAACAGTGAATAGTGGCAGCCTGTCTTCAACTTGGGAGGTAACTCCCAGTGTTGGACGCAAAATGAATTTTAACCTAACGGTAAGAGATAATAATAAACAAGCGGGTCAAATTGCAATGGATGCAATGGTTATTACGGTTTCGGATGCTGCCGGGCCTTTTATAGTTACTTCGCAAAACACAACCGGGATTGTATGGACTTCCGGAAATTCAGAAAATATAACCTGGGATGTAGCAGGAACAAATTCTAATGGGATCAATACAAGTACTGTAAATATATTGTTATCCATAGATGGAGGTGAGACATACCCTACAGTTTTGGCCTCTAATGTGCCAAATAATGGTTCTCAAAATATAATTGTCCCAGACCTATTAGCACCCAGCTGTAAGATCATGGTAGAAGCGGTTGGAAATTTGTTTTATTCTTTGAATCAAAATTCTTTTTCGATTGGCGAATTCACTACAGAGTGTACAACATATATTTCCACAGACGTGCCAAAGGATATTCCCGATAATGATACAAATGGGATAATTTCTACTATCGATGTGGTCGTAGATAATCCAATTGTCGATGTCAATGTTAGCGTGAGTTTAACGCATACATGGATTGATGATATTACTTTAATTTTAGAAAGCCCTGAGGGAACCAGGGTAAAATTAATTAGTGGGGAATGTGGTTCCAATGAAGGTATGGATGTAACATTTGATGATGAAGGAGATGTCTTAATATGCGGAAATTTACCGGCGATCAGTGGAATTATAAAACCGGAAGAGCCTCTTTTAAATTTTTTCAGCGAAAGTCCCATAGGAGTATGGAAGTTAATAACAATTGATAATGCACCAGATGATAATGGAACTATAGATAGCTGGAGTCTTGAATTATGTACCTCACAACCCTTAGGAGTTGATTTTGGAGAATTGACAAATTTTGCATTATATCCGAACCCATCTCATGGTGAGATAAATATTTCCTTTTTAAAGGATGTGAATAAGGTGGAGATGACACTCTATGATCTGTTAGGTAGAAAAATTAACGAGAAACTCTATACAAAGCCCACTCAATCTTTTGATGAAATAATTGACTTCTCACATATTGCTAAAGGCATTTATATTTTGCGAATTAAAAATGGGAATCATTTTTCTTCAAAGAAAATACAACTGCAATAAGCTTATTCAACCTGATAAAAAAACAACATTTAATTTAACTTTTGACAATTTAACGGCAAATATTTAACAAAATAATAAAAAATTTGTAATTTGTCCTAATCTAAACAATTCAAAATTAAATTATGAAGAAAAAATTACTAGTTGTAATTGCCCTGTTTTTGGGCGTAATTACAATTGCACAAACTACTGTATCCGGTTCTGTAATAGATGGAAATTCTAATGAACCATTACCGGGAGTTAATCTCAAAATCGTTGGAACATCGGTTGGAACGTCAACAGATTTTGATGGACTGTTCACTTTAGTGACCAGTGAAGGCTTACCATTTTCTATTGAAATCACCTATGTGGGTTATGATAGAAAAACGATAGAAATTACGGAATCTAATGAGGATTTGAGATTAACAATTTTCGAAAACCAAACATCTCTGGATGAGGTTGTATTATCTGCTTCCAGAACTCCTGAACGAATTTTTGAATCACCGGTAACGGTTGAAAGGTATGATCTAAAGGATATAAAAAATACTGCTTCTGCAGATTTTTATGACGGACTGG
>PVMS01041690.1_pt1 | contig 21832 bp, 19 predicted proteins | sample 1853461 | NCBI WGS metagenome assembly PVMS01 (sample SAMN08582032, study PRJNA380276) | Marine sediment metagenome, whole genome shotgun sequencing project. | isolation source: ocean sediment barecode stripped | collected 2017 | reverse complement strand
GTGTTTTCATTTTTCCGATTATTTGGATGATGGTAGGCCTGAATTATTTGGACCTTAGGGAATGGTCAGGCATACACCAGTTCTTTACCAAGAAATAATAGCGTTTCTAAAACCGAGCGCAGATGGTCTATATATAGACGGCACTATTGGAGCGGGAGGACACGCTGCAGGTATCCTGGAGGCGTCTAATCCTTCTGGCCGGCTTCTGGGTATCGATCGCGACCCTGATGCGGTTGCTTATTCGAAGAAGAGAGTAGTCGAGTTCGGCGACAGGTTAGTAGTAGTAAAGGCGTCTTTCGCGGAGATGGGCACCATCGCCCCACCGCTCGGTTTTGATCGGGTCGACGGAATCGTTCTCGACTTGGGTTTATCATCTCGCCAGCTTGCTGACGAAAAAAGAGGGTTTTCATTTAGAAGTACTGGACCGCTGGATATGCGCTTTGATCCTGATCAAGGTATTAGGGCATACGATCTCCTCAACGAAATGAGCGAGGACGAAATGACGATGATGTTTCGCAGATTCGGAGAAGTAAGACGCAGCAATCAACTAGCCCGAGCGATCGTCGCCGAGCGGCCGATCAACAACACGAGTGAATTAGTCAAAATAATCGAGAAGAATATCAAAAGGTCAAAACGCATACACCCGGCAACCCAAGTCTTCCAAGCTCTGCGAATTGCCGTGAATGATGAGCTGGGTGAATTGGAAAGAGGGCTTCAGGCAGCGGTTCAATTACTAAAAAATGGCGGCCGGCTGTCTGTGATCAGTTTTCATTCTTTGGAAGATCGCCTGGTAAAAAACTACTTCCGCGACCAAAGTCGTGACTGTATCTGCCCGGCCGATCAACCAATCTGCACATGTGACCACAAAGCCCATCTAAATGTTTTAACTAGAAAGATCGTCAGACCTTCGGAGGACGAGACAGCAACAAATCCCAGGAGTCGCAGCGCTAAGCTACGCGTTGCCGAGAAAATAGGTGGAGAAGCTTAATGGTTGCCCAGGCAGCTGATCAAAAACGAATAAATAAGCGTGACAAGCGAAAAGCGAAAATGCGCTTATCTGAAGCACAGGTTGTCCTGGGATGGCTGGTTGTTCTAGCGTTGATTGCCCTGCTTGGAGCTATTTACCTAATTCAAACAAGCCATATCGCCTCAACAGGCCGGATGGTTCAGGAGCTACAATTTGACTTGGATGACATCAAGAGGACAAACAGTGAATTGGAAAGAGATATAGCTGAAGCACAATCTCTAAAGAGGCTCCAGAGCGATGCAATTAAATTTGGGTTTATCAAAGCGGGTCCAGAGGACGTGGATTATTTGATTGTTACTGATTATCCTCAAGAAAATGAAATGAGCCCTGAGGGTGAATCATGGCAGCAGCCGGAACCCCTGGACGAGTTCGGATCAGCCTTTATAAAGTTTGTTATTGGAAAGGTCGACGACCTGGTTCGAGGGGAGTCGCCATGACCTCAAGTCAGCAGCGAAGAGTCTATATTATGGCCGCTGGAATGGCCTTCATTGCGGTTGCCATCATCTTTCGTCTGATCTCTTTTCAAGTGGTGCGTGATGATGAATTAGCCGAAATTGGCCATCAAATACAAGTAAGGGACATCGTGGCCAGGCCGGAAAGAGGAATTATTTACGACAGTCAAATGGCTGTTTTAGCTGGCAACGGCAACGATTATCAGGTAGGGGTATCGCCTTCCCTTGTGGTCGAACCCGAAGAGATGGCCAAAGCGCTTGCCCCTCTACTTGATGATAGAAGGCATGAATTGCTGCTTAAATTAAATTCTTCCAGACCATTTGAACTGATTTCTGGACGGGTTTCGGCCAATGTGGCTAAGGCGATAAGAGAGCTGCCGTTCGAGGGGCTGCAAATCGATCCCCTTCCGCGGAGAATCTATCCTCAAGGCGATCTCATGTGTCATGTATTAGGGTATACTGATTTTGAGGGAACGGGGGGCGCCGGCCTGGAAGGCTACTACCAGTTGGAATTGGCTGGGCACGCTGCCAGCGCAACGATTAATATCTCTCCCTTGACCACCCAGGAGAGTGTGATTGCAAGAGAAGGTTCAGACCTGGTACTGACGATCGACAGGACCATTCAATATATGGTGGAAGAACACCTCAAGAAGGCAATCGATGAACATCAAGCGGACGGCGGTAACATTATCGTAATGGATCCACGAACCGGGGCTATATTGGCGATAGCTAACAGCCCATGCTACTCGCCATACGAGTTTTATGCTGCCGATGAGGAACTACTGCTTAATCCTGCTATAAGCCAGCAATATGAACCGGGTTCGGTGATGAAGCTAATAACAATGGCTGCTGCCCTCGATTCCGGTACGGTCACCCCGCAAACGACCTACTATGATTCTGGAGTTATCGTTATTGGCGGCCATCAAATATATAACTGGGATCGCAGTGCGCGAGGAACAGTTGATATGACGGGTTTACTGGCTAACTCCTTGAACGTTGGCGCGGCGACCATCGCTACCTGGATGGGTCCGGATACATTTTATAATTATCTGCAGAGATTTGGTTTCGGCCGCCCGACCGGTATTGACATAATGGCAGAAGCCGGTGGACAGCTTCCCCTGCCTGGGTCATCTACTTGGACGGATACGAATATCGGGACGAATTCTTTTGGACAAGGTATGGCTATCACCCCGCTTCATATGATTTCGGCCGCATCAGCTATCGCTAATGACGGATATCTTATGCAGCCTTATTTGGTACAAGAAGTGCGAAGTGAGAATCGGGTAATAGTTCATGAACCTACTGTGCTAAGCCGGCCAATTTCAGAAGAGACCGCTCACCAGGTGTCGGCAATGGCAGTAAATGCGGTAAGGACTGAGGTTTATGGCGCTCAGGTTGAGGGGTACACAGTCGCAGGTAAAACCGGTACGGCCGAGATTCCGGAAGGCGGCGTCTACCATCCGTCGGACACCATAGGATCTTTTATCGGCTGGTTCCCGGCGGACGATCCAGAAGTTATCGTCCTGATTAAATTGGATAGAACTAAATCATCTCCTTGGGGATCGGTGACGGCCGCTCCTACATTTGCTAATCTGGCTCTCGATCTGGCTAATTTGTTAAATATCCCCCCTGACAGTGTCAGGCTGCAACAAGAAATATTAGAAGTACGCGGAAATTAAACTCGGTATTTTCAAGCTGGTATAAAAATATCAACCTAGCTCGTTACCGGGCAATTAAATAATATAAAGATTGATGTTAACGTTGAATCTTGTGCTCGAAATGTTAAATCACGTGCCGCTCTGGCCTGAATCGCCGATGATTAATTCTGTTGTAATTGACAGCCGATTAGCCCAATCGGGCGATCTTTTCGTGGCCTTTGAAGGAGAAAAAAGTGACGGGCATGATTTCGTAACAGAAGCCTTTGACAATGGCGCCATCGCAGCTTTGATTGACCGACCGATCTCGAGCTGTGGGATGAACATCGATTTAAGATCACCTTCCCTTGATGAGCCAACAAACATTCAATCTGATGAAAATATCTGCATCATTGTCGACAACACCCTGGAGGCGCTGCAGAAATTAGGAAAAAGATGGCGTGAAAGGTTTCCAGAGGTTCGCGTAATTGGGATCACTGGCAGCGTCGGCAAGACGACGACAAAAGAACTGACGCACGCCGTATTATCTCAACAGTACAAAACATTAAAATCAGAAGGAAATTACAACAACGAAATAGGCCTGCCTTTAACGCTGCTCGAGCTAAGACCTGATTGCGAAAGAGTTGTCCTAGAAATGGGAATGTATACGCGCGGTGAAATCAGCCTTCTCTGCGAGCTTGCTCGACCTCATATAGGGGTGATCACCATCGTTGGTTCTGTCCATATGGAATGGTTGGGAAGCATCGAAGCCATCGCCTCCGCCAAACAGGAGCTGGTTGAAAACCTGCCACCTGAGCCTGAAGGTGTTGCCATCTTAAATAAGGATGATCAGCTGGTTATGGCTATGGCCGATCACACGAAAGCCAGGGTAGTGACTTATGGGCTGGATAACAGCGCTGATCTGTGGGCGGATAATATCGTCTCAATGGGTTTAGACGGCGTCAGATTTTCTATCCATTATGGGTCGGAAGCGCTGAATATTCAGGTGCCCCTATTAGGACGTCACAGCGTTCATACAGCCCTTCGGGCCGTGGCCGTTGGATTAGTGGAAGGCATGAAGTGGGAGGCAATCGTCGCCGGACTGCATGCACTGACATCTCAGCTGCGATTAGTGGCGGTTCCTGGTCCGAGGGATTCAATCATCCTGGATGATACCTATAACTCCAGCCCAGAATCGGCGGTCGCTGCCCTAAATCTTCTAGGTGATTTGGAAGGGAGGCGTATTGCAGTTCTAGGTGACATGTTGGAGTTAGGACCGGTGGAGGATGTCTCGCACCTGCTGGTCGGCCGCCGGGTCAAGGATGTGGCCCAAATATTAATTGTCGTTGGTAAATTGGGGCGGCTGATTGGTGAAGAGGCCAAACAGGTCGGAATGCCCCCGGAAAGCGTATACCTTCTAGATACGACAGAAGAAGCAGTAGCTATTTTAAATCAAGTAATCCAGAAGGGTGATGTCATATTAGTCAAAGGCTCGCATGGCGCTCACCTGGAAAATATCGTAGCAGAATTAGGAAGAGGCTGATGGCTTTTGCCCTTACTCTTGGAGGAGTGACCTTCTTGTTAGCGGTTATCTGGGGCAGCCCGCTGGTTGAAATCCAGCGCAGGCTAGGGCTTGGTAAGCAGATTCGTATTGAGGGCCCTTTGACCCACCAATCTAAGATGGGTACGCCTGCTATGGGCGGAATCCTCATCGTTGTATGGGTCTTAGTAATTAGCGTGATAATTCATGTGGTTCAAGCGCTTCGGGAAATCGAAATAGCTGAAAGCGTCGCCATTCCTTTATTAGTGATGGTTTCATACTCGATTTTAGGGGGTATAGACGACTACCAAGGCATTCGACAGCGGCCGGGCGTGGGCATACTGGCCCGATATAAAATCTGGTATCAGATTATCATTGCCTTCCTGGCTTCCTTACTTCTCTATCTGCGTGTTAACGACGGCCATGGTTGGGTAGCGATTCCAACGGTGCCTGTGCTGATTGATATCGGCCTCTGGTATATACCCATTGCAACCCTCGTGATTACGGCATCTGCAAATGCCATTAATCTGACCGATGGTCTCGATGGTTTGGCGGGAATTATCTCAGCTACCGCCTTGGTGGCCTTTGGAATTATTGCCTTCTTACAGGGACAGCAGTTCCTGTTGACTTTCTGTTTTGTAATCGCAGGGGCAACTTTTGCCTTCTTATGGTACAACGCTCACCCGGCCCAAATGTTTATGGGCGATGTCGGTTCACAGGCGCTGGGAGGCGCCCTGGGTGTTGTCGCCCTGATGACCAACCAGTGGTTAATCCTGCCGATTATCGCCCTTGTTCCAGTGGCAACCACGTTGTCAACGATTATCCAAGTGTTATCGGCAATATTGAGCAGGCGCTTATTAGGTCGTGATATCAGACCTTTCAAGATGGCCCCATTGCACAATCACTTTGTGCTGATCGGATGGAGCGAGCCACAAATTGTCCAAAGATGGTGGCTTATAACCATATTGGCTGGAATGATTGGAATTGCTTTAGCGTTGATATAGAAAATGTTTATGGTGAAGGCCGACGAATTAACTGATAAAAGGGTTCTTATCCTGGGTCTGGCCAGGCAGGGCGAGGCGATGGCTCGATTTGCTGTTGAAGTTGGAGCCAGCGTGATCGTCTCTGATATTCGAGGAGCCGATGAGCTTCAAACGGATCTGGAGGCATTGGCGGATCTGTCCGTACAGACCGTCCTTGGCCACCATCCAATGAGCTTGCTCGATGGGGTAGACCTCATAGTCGTAAGTGGAGGCGTGCCATTAGATCTTCCGCTGCTCGTCGAGGCTGAGAGGGTTGGAATATCGATTACCAATGACTCTTTTGAGTTTATCAAACGCGTTCCCTGCCCGGTGGTTGGCATTACGGGTTCGGCCGGAAAAACAACAACCACGGCACTTATTGGCGCAATGGTGAAGAGCACCGGACGGAAGACCTGGATTGGTGGAAATATAGGTCGACCCCTTATCCCTGAACTGGCTGAAATGAAGGCTGGTGATCTCGTGGTTCAGGAGCTCTCTAGCTTTCAATTGGAATTATGGACCTTAAGCCCCTCGGTTGCTGCGATACTCAATATAACGCCAAACCACCTGGACCGGCACCGGAATATGGAAGCGTACATCAATGCAAAGGCCCACATATTAGATTACCAATCTAGTGAAGATATCGCCGTCCTTTCGAAGGACGATCCTGGCGCGCGAGTCCTGAGCAGCCGGGTTCACGGAAGGTTGCGGTTCTTCAGCATGGATGCACCGGTAGAAGATGGCGCATATCTAGAAGATGGTTTCCTCTATCTCCGTGATGGTTTTCGACAGTGGAAGATATGTCACACCAGCGACATCCCTCTTCGTGGGGCTCACAATGTCTTGAACGTGCTGTCAGCAGCGGTACTGGCTGATTCAGTCGGCGTACCGATCGGCGCAATGCATGAAGCTGTTGTTCGTTTTAAAGGCGTTCCCCACAGATTGGAAGAGGTAGCTGTTATTAACGGCGTTCAATATATAAATGATTCGATAGCGACTGCTCCTGAGCGCGCAATTGCAGCTCTGGAATCCTTCTCGGAGCCGGTTATCTTATTGGCTGGTGGGCGAGACAAAGAGATGGTTTGGACCAAATGGGCTGAAAAAGTTCTCACAAGAACCCGGGGAATTATTTTATTTGGAGACCTGGTTGACCTTCTTGAGTCCCATTTATCATTAGCCGGCGCTAGTAAGGTCCAGGACGGATTCAAAGTATTTCGTGTTGACTCGCTTGACGAGGCTGTCATCGCTTCTTCGGAAATTGCAGAACCGGGTGATGTGGTTTTACTGGCTCCAGGCGGAACGAGCTTTGATAGTTTCGTCGATTTTGAAGCTCGGGGTGAGGCTTTCAGGAAGTTGGTTTTCGACCTGGCCAAGCGTTCACAAGTTAATCCGCGGTTTATGTTAAGTTAAATTCTTAATTCTCAATCATCATGAATCTTTAAGTTAACTATGACAACGTTAAACGTAATCCGGAAAAATCGAAACCGGGTCAGAAAAGGGCTCAAGTTTCATTTTGATTATTGGTTAGCCTTATCAATCGCTGGACTATTAGTGGTTGGCATGTTGATGGTGTACAGCACAACATTTGATTATGGTCTACGTTTTTTTGACCAGCCAGCCTACTTTTTTATCAGACAGTTTGTCGCCATGCTCATTGGTATCGCTGGCGCCGTATTAATACTGCAATTTGACTATCACATCCTGCGACGAATTTCAGTTATCCTGCTGATCACCACGTTAGTGACACTCTTAGTTGTCCTATTATTTGGACAGTCATACTTTGGTGCTCGGCGGGGTTTATATGGGGGTTCATTCCAGCCATCAGAGTTCGCAAAATTTGTCGTTATCTTGTACATCGCTCATTGGTTGTCATCTAAAGGCGACCGAATAAAAGACCTGACCTATGGATTATTCCCATTTTCGGTGATTACCGGTTTAGTTTGCGCCTTAATTGTCCTCCAACCTGATTTAGGGACTGCAGTTCTCATCTCAATTATCGCCTTCACCATGTTCTTTATTGCGGGCGCTGACCTGAGACAATTTGCTATTGCCGGCGCTGTTGGGATAGGAATCTTCATCATTCTTTTAACTATACTGCCCCATGCAGCTGCAAGGGTAGATGCCTACAAGATTGCGCTCCGAGATCCGGTTCAGGCGGGCTGGCATATTCAGCAGTCCGTAGTTGCCTTGGGATCAGGAAGGTTTTTTGGTGTTGGACTTGGGGAGAGCACACAAAAATTTGGACCACTACCGGCTGCCCACACTGATGGCGTATTTGCCATCTTGGGCGAGGAATTGGGCTTGTTCGGCTGTTTAATAGTTATAAGTTTTCTTGCTCTTATGACCTGGCGTGGAATTAGAACCGCCCTGAATGCCCGCGATAGTTATGGTTTCCTATTGGCTATGGGAATTACTGTATGGTTGGCAGCGCAGGCCCTAATTAACATGGCAGTTATTACGGCAATTATTCCATTTACTGGGATGCCACTGCCATTCTTGAGTTACGGCGGATCATCAATGTTAGTATCGCTCCTAGCAGTTGGCGTCCTGCTTAATATTTCGCGAGACGCAGCACTTGACATAAAGATACAATCCCGAAAACCATTTAGAGAGACATTACGTGAAAATCTTGATCTGCGGCGGCGGAACAGGCGGGCACATTTATCCAGCTCTAGCCGTAATCGCTGAACTAAAACGAGATAAAGCAATAAGGAATGAATTCTTGTGGATTGGAACCAATGGCGAGATAGAAGAGAAATTGGTGCCTCGAGAAGGTGTGCAGTTGGTTACTATCGTCGGAGGCGGATTGGTCGGAGTTCCATGGTTAAAACGAATAGGCAACATCACTAAATTGACCTGGAGTATGAATAAGGTGAACCAGATATTGGCGGGATTTAAGCCGGATGTTCTCTTTATGACTGGTGGTTATGTTAACTTGCCAGTGGCCGTTGTGGCCCGGGTTCGAAGGATTCCAGCTCTTATATATCTGCCAGATATTGAACCTGCTCAATCGGTGAGGACTCTGAGTCGATTGGTCGACGTAGTTGCCTGTACAACTAAAGAGTCTGACCGCTACCTTCAAGCGGGAAAGTGTATTGTAACGGGCTATCCGGTTAGACCAGAAATAAAAAACGCGGTTAATTTTAGTCATGAAGATGCCCTGGCCGAATTTGATTTAGATAACGATCGACAGACTTTGTTTGTCTTCGGCGGCAGCAGGGGGGCCAGGAGCGTCAATCGCGCTTTAAATCAAGCTCTGCCCTCGCTTCTTGAAAAAATTCAGATCATCCATATCTCCGGAAGGCTTGATTGGCCGGAAATCGAGGCTCATTATATTGAAATGAGCTCTGAGCGGAAAAAATATTACCGGCCGTTTCCCTACTTGCATACAAAAATGGGAGCAGCATATCGAGCAGCTGATCTGGTCCTTGCCCGGGCAGGGGCCAGCATGTTGGGAGAGTGTCCGGCTTTTGCTTTACCAGCAATTCTGGTCCCGTATCCGTACGCATGGCGATACCAAAAGGTTAATGCAGATTTCCTGGTCAAGAGAGGAGCTGCAATCACGATAACCGACGAAAAATTGTCTGATCAGCTGCTACCCGCAGTGATGAATCTGTTGAATGACAATGTTAGATTGAAAAAGATGTCTTCGGCGGCGAAAGCTTTGGATAAGCCAGATTCAACGTCGCAGCTGGCAAAAATATTATTGGATCTGGGGCAGGGGAAGATCTCATGATTAGTCTATTTGCTATTTTTTGGATCACGGTTGGCTTCTTTGCTCTTATAGGCGCGATGCGCGGGTGGAGCAAGGAAGTTGTCGCCATGGCAGGATTAACTTTATCCTTGTTTACTATCAACACCTTTGGCTCGATCTTAATCCGCCTGCTGGGCGGAACCGGGGGTGACGCACCTGTCGCAGATATCATGATTCAAATGAGCCGCCAATTTTGGATCCTTGGCGGCATTCACATGCTTATCGCTTTCTTCAGCTATCAGAGCGTCGCCTTGATACGAGCCCGTCTTGCGCCAAGAGAAAGAATTCAGGAACGTCTGCTAGGGCTAATATTTGGCGCTGTCAACGGTTATCTGGTGCTTGGGACGCTCTGGTCATTGCTTGAATACCGACTGACAGACGATGGTTGGTTAAGACTACCGGCAAATTTTCCATATGCATTTGAGCCATACGTTACCCGGCCGGTTGCTATAACCCCAGCTCAGGAACTGCTGCTGACTCATCTGCCAATTCCCTGGTTGATTCCCTGGCTGCCAATTTTAATTGTATTGATCTTCCTGTTCGTCATTGTGGTTGTAATCTAATCCTTTGGAATTCTGAAGCTGCTGAATCTTGAAAGAAAATACCAATCTATGGAACAAACTTCAGTGATTCAAGAAACAAAAATAGTACTGGAACCTGGGATGCATATCCATCTTGTGGGGATAGGAGGTTTTGGTATGTCGGCCATCGCCCGAGTCCTCGTTGGACAAGGGTGTCGCGTGAGCGGATCGGACCAGCAGCTCAATGAAATTACTGCTGCGTTACAGGAATTGGGTGCAGTAATTTATGAGGGCCACAGTGCTGGGAACATCGCGGGCGCTGACATTATATTGATCTCTTCAGCGATACCCGAAGATAACCCAGAGATAGTGTTTGCAAAAAAACGAGGGCTGCCTGTCGTTAAACGATATGATTTCCTGAGCGCTCTTACTGCAGGCAAAAGGACAATTGCCGTAGCAGGTACTCACGGAAAAACAACTACAACAAGTATTATCGCCAAGATTATGCTTGAGGCGGACATGGACCCTTCAATTATCATTGGCGGCATTCTCCCTGATATCGGAGGCAACGGCCGCGCTGGATCCGGTGATTACTTTCTCATCGAGGCTGATGAGTACGATCACATGTTTCTAGGACTCAATCCAAGCATTTCCGCAGTGACTAACATAGAGTTTGACCATCCTGACATTTTCCCAACTAAAGAGAGCTATCAACGGGCGTTTCAAGAATATGTATTACGGCATAAGGAAGAAAGCCTCATTGTTGTAAATGCAGACGACCCAATTGCTCAGGAACTGGTATCAAATAATGTGGGTCCTGGGGTCAGGATCGAAACCTACGGGCTAAAAAGCGGGTATTGGCGGGCCTTAGAAATTCAGCCCAACCAGGTTGGAGGATCGGATTTTGTAGTCCAAAAAGACGGCATCGATCTGGGCGTTGCCCGGTTAAGAATTCCGGGAGCCCATAATGTACAGAATGCTTTGGCAGCAATAGCAGTTACTTCTTCTTTAGGCCTCGATCTTCATGAGATCCACCACGCTTTAGGCCACTTTGGAGGAGTTAACCGCCGGTTCGAGATAATAGGAGAGGTTGGTTCGGTGATGGTTATCGATGATTATGCCCACCATCCCACTGAGATAAGGGCCACATTGAAGGCTGCCCGGGAGCGGTTTCCGGGTAGATCGATCTGGGCAATCTGGCAGCCACATACCTATTCGCGGATCAAGTTCCTCATGAGTGAGTTTGAGACGTGTTTTGCGGAGGCCGGCCATGTAGTGGCACTAGATGTATTCAAGAGCAGGGAACGGAACGATCAAAATGTCCGCGGAGAAGAAATCGCTTCAGCTATAAACCATCCCAATATTTCGTACCAGGAATCGATTGACTCGGCCGCTAAATTTATATTGGACAGGGTTATTCCTGGCGATGTTCTCATTACTCTAACTGCTGGCGATGGAAATATCGTGGGCGTCAAGGTTCTCGAAGGGCTTCGTCGCCGGTTACCAAATGGCAATAATGTCGCGCGTTGATCGATACATTGACAGCGGGGTGTTCTGAAAATGGATTTAAATATTATTGATAGGCAAGATTGGTTGGAGAAGATATGGCCAATACACAATTTGATTTAGATACGACAGTGATGGAAGCCATCCAAATGCGGTTTCAAGATGTTTTTGGAGAAAAATTTCAGCAAAACCAGTCCCTTGCCCGCTACTCTTCAGCTAGAGTAGGCGGACCTGCTGAAATGGTAGTGACTGTAACGAACAGCAGCGAGTTCCTGGCTGCTGTAGAGCTGGCCTATGTACAGAATATTCCCTATTTCGTGCTGGGTGGAGGCTCAAATATCCTTATTGCAGATAGAGGCATACCCGGATTAGTTGTACTCAATAAAGCCAGGGAAGTTCGCTTCCGGCATACGGGCTACGGCGTGGTCTGCACAGTTGAATCAGGAGCCAACCTCTCTTCCTTGGCCAGACAATGTATCACTAAAGGCTTGGGGGGGTTGGAGTGGGCTGTGAGCGTACCAGGAACCATTGGAGGCGCGGTAGTAGGGAATGCTGGGGCGCACGGCAGCGATATGGCCAGCGTCCTCTCTGCTGCCACCATCTGGGAACCCGGCAAGGGGGTACGAATTTACAGCAATGAAGAATTGGAGTATGGATATAGGGACAGCATCCTAAAGGGAGAGCAGGAGAGTGATCGTCCCCGAAGTGTCGTCATATCAGCTGAATTGGAGCTTAAAACCGAAGATGTAAAGGTCTTGGTTGGAAGAGCTGATGGCTTTGTTGCCCATAGGAAACAGACACAGCCTGGCGGCGCCAGCATGGGATCAATGTTTAAAAACCCCGATAAATATTATGCTGGTTATCTCATTGAAGCTGCTGGGTTAAAAGGCTTCCGGAGCGGCGGCGCGTATATTTCAGAGAAACATGCAAATTTTTTTATTTGTGAAGATGATGCGACAGCGGAAGATGTGCGAATCCTCCTGGCAGAAGCATGGAATTCCGTGAGGGAACAATTCGGCATTGAGTTAGAGCTCGAGGTCGAACTGGTTGGTGACTGGCGCGCCGATAAACCGGAATAATGAGTGCACGAATCAAAATATAATTTTGCTGAAGATGAAAGTGGCTGCGAAAAAGAAACTAATGAAGAGAATAACCAGATGAACCAACATAAGCTTCGGATCGGGGTCATTTTTGGTGGACGTTCTGGAGAGCACGAAGTATCTCTCCGATCAGGATCTTCAGTTATAGCCGCCTTAGATCGGAATAAATACGAAGTGGTCATAATTGGTATAACTAAGACCGGCCGCTGGATTATAGGAAATGTAATTGAGGCTCCGGAGGATGGCTTGATTGAGACGGCTACACCGGCTGCCCTTCTTCCTGATCCCCAGACATCGGGACTCATGGCAATGGCAATGATTGATAAGCGGCCGGCGCTCCTGACCGAAGTTACGAAACTTGATGTGCTCTTTCCCGTTCTCCATGGCCCTTTTGGTGAAGATGGCACTGTTCAAGGCTTGCTTGAACTAGCCAACCTTCCCTATGTAGGAGCGGGCGTTGTCGGTTCCGCAGTGGGAATGGATAAGGCTATTTTTAAGGCGGTAATGCATGCCAACGGCATACTGATTGTCCCCTGGCAGTTGGTATTAACCTCGTCCTGGTCGAAGGATAAGGAACGGATAATCGCTGACATCGAGAAATCGCTCGATTACCCATTGTTCACAAAACCAGCCAATCTTGGATCCAGTGTCGGAATTAGTAAGTGTGAAAACAGACGGGAACTTGAATCCGGGATAGATGAAGCGGTGCGATATGACCGGCGCGTTATTGTTGAGAAGGGTCTCGACGCCAGGGAGCTGGAGGTTTCTGTCTTAGGCAATGATTCACCGGCTGCCAGTGTGGTTGGAGAAATCAAGCCAAAACGATCCTTCTATGATTATACTGCCAAATACATAAGTGACGATTCAGAGCTGATAATTCCTGCCCAATTGGAAGGGTCATTATCAGATGAAATCAGGCAATTGGCTGTCGAGGCATTCATTGCTATCGACTGTGCCGGCCTGGGCCGGGTCGACTTCCTATTAGAGAAAAGCAGTAATAAAGTTTACATAAACGAGCTAAACACGATACCTGGCTTCACTGAGATATCAATGTATAGCAAGCTGTGGGCTGCTTCTGGCGTGCAGTATTCGGAACTCCTAGATCGCCTAATAGATCTAGCCATCGAGAGGTTTAAGATCAAATCAGCGCTGGAAACCTCATATTCTATAAGTGAAAATGGTCAGGTCTAGTTGAAAACATTGTTAATTTATCTCAGGTAACTGGACGATGATAGAAGTACTCAAAAGATCAAAGAAAGGGCGAAAAAAGCAGCCAAAACGTCGGAAGGTTGAAAGTACTAATATTCTTGGTCTGCCAAAAATTGAGGTTCCCGGAAATGCTAAGAAGAGACGTCGTCGAAATAGCAACAGTTTTCGATTGCCTACCACAATTATCAAGAAGGTAGCAACATCATCTCGTTGGTTCAGTTTGATCTTATTAATTTTATGCTTGTTCGCGCTAGTAATGATCGGCACAGATCAATCATTCTATTTTTCTGCAGTTTCGGTTGAAGGAAATTCAGCCATACCTGCTTCAGAGATTATTGATGCCAGCGATCTGGCGGGAAAACATGTTTTTGCTGCGAATCCGACTACTGCTGCTGGTCAGATAGGTGAGGTATCGGGCGTCATATCAGCCACAGTCACCATAGGCTGGCCAAATAAAGCGATCATCGAAATAGCTGAGGAGAGGCCGATAGCTATTTGGGAACAAGCTGGAAAGAGCTATTGGATAACAGCGGACAATCGGGTTGTATCTGCCCGTGCGAATACGGGCGGTCTCTTGATAATTGAATCGGAGCAATTCGGGGGAAATACAGGGAAAATCTTTATACCTGATGATTTAGTGAGTGGAGCCCTGCACCTAAAAGAACTGCGACCGAATATTGACCACCTGTTTTACCGGCCGGGGAATGGATTGAGTTATCAGGACGGCCGCGGCTGGCGTGTTTTTTTCGGCACTGGCTCAGGAATTGATCAGAAATTGGTTGTTTATGAAACACTCGTTGAAGATCTTATCTCTCGTGGGATAACGCCGTCCTATGTCAGTGTAAGCAATCAAGAAAAGCCTTATTACATGTCTGAAACGAACGAATAAATTAGAGAGCTCTTATCAATTATTGACCTCTCCATGAAGTAACTGAATGGAGTTAATGCGATGGAAGAAATTGTTTTTGGATTAGATATTGGAACAACAAAGGTGTGTGCGATCGTTGGCGAAATCCGCGATGGCAAGCTGCAAATTATCGGGCTAGGTCAACAGAAGTCGCGTGGAATGCGCAAGGGTATGATAGTCGACGTTGCCCAGGCTACGATAGCCATCGCCAAAGCGGTTGAACAAGCAGAACATACCTCTGGATACGAATTGTCTCAGGCATTTGTTAGTATGGCTGGAGAGCATATTAGCTCTACCAATAATCGTGGCGCTGTGGCCATAGGTCGCAATGGTGTGGGTGTTACCACAGAGGATATTGAACGAGCATTGGATGCTGCTCAAGCGATCTCAATCCCGCACAACCGGGAGATCATTCATATCGTGCCGCGTTCATTTACCTTGGATGAACAAGATGAAGTTCGCAGCCCGCTTGGTTTACATGGCTTTCGGTTGGAGGTTGAAGCCCATATCGTGACTGCAGCATCACCAGCACTGCTTAACTTGAGCAACACCATTGATAATGTCGGTCTCCAGGTTGAGGAGTTCGTCCTCAACGCCCTGGCATCGGGCGAGTCGGTCCTCGAGCCAAGTGAAAAGGAGATGGGAGTAATCATCGCTGATATCGGAGGCGGGACCACAGATATCGCTCTATATCTGGGAGGTGTAGTTTGGCATACCCGGGTAATCCCGGTAGGTGGTTTCCATATTACTAATGATATTGCCATTGGGTTACGGGTTTCTTATGACGTGGCTGAAGAGGTCAAGATTAAGTACGGAGATTCACGCCCTCATGAAATTGATCCGAGTTTAGTCTTTACAGTCGAACCCTTTGGAGGTGAGAAAATTCAGGTCGGCCGCCAGGATTTGGCCTTGGTGATAGAAGCGAGAGCTGAGGAGATCTTTCACCTGATTCTCACGGAAATAAAGCGCTCTGGCTATGACGGACTTCTGCCAGCAGGAATTGTTTTAACTGGTGGTGGATCGCTGTTAAGGGGAATATCTGAGGTTGCAAAGAGAGTGCTTGGCGTCCCGGCTCGGGTAGCAAAACCTAAGAATTTGGTTGGATTGGTGGACTCATTGTACAGCCCCACCTTCGCAACTAGCGTTGGCTTAATTCAGTGGGCTGTTAGCGGACAAAATTTATACCGACCCAGGCCGCGACAGCGTGAGATCAGTCGAAAGTTAGGCGGTTTTTTTAGGGCTCTGCTACCTGGGTGATTATGATGGTCAAGGTGAGATATCGCCACTCGCCGTATTTTATTGTTCGTTCTATAGGTAGTTATTAAGAGAGGGTGGATATGAGTACAAGAGAAGGCAGTAAGGAATTGGTAAAGCGGATGCAGCGGGCGCCCGAAGTTGAGAGTACCGCCTTGATCCGCGTAGTTGGCGTCGGTGGCGGGGGAAGCAATGCCATCGATCGCATGATCATGGAAGGGATCGCGGGGGTCGAATTCATCGCTTTGAACACCGATAACCAGGCGCTTATGCGATGCCAGGCCAAGAACAGCATTCGCTTAGGTGAAAAGGCGACTCGTGGTCTTGGTGCAGGTGGTGATCCTAAGATCGGCGAGAGGGCGGCCGAAGAATCTCTGGATGACATCTACACGATGCTTAAGGGATCGGACATGGTTTTCGTGACCGCTGGCATGGGTGGTGGAACGGGAACCGGCGCCACCCCAATAGTAGCCAAGGTGGCCCGTGAACAGGGTGCCTTAACGATAGGCGTTGTAACCCGGCCGTTCAGCTTTGAGGGCGCTCAACGAGCTCGAGCTGCCGAGGAAGGTATTGAAAACCTTAAAGATCAGGTAGACACGCTCATCGTCATTCCAAACGACAAGCTGCTGGAGATGGCGGATAAGCGCAGCTCATTAATGGAATCCTTCCGAATGGCTGATGATGTTTTAAGGCAAGGCATCCAGGGGATCAGCGAATTAATCACTGTGCCGGGCTTGATAAATCTTGATTTTGCCGATGTTAAATCGATTATGTCAGTTGGCGGAGCGGCCTTGATGGCTGTCGGCCAGGGATCAGGCGAAGATAGGGCGCGCATCGCAGCCGAACAAGCATTATCTAGCCGCCTGCTTGATGTAACCATCGACGGTGCTAGGGGAATCCTGTTCAACGTGACTGGCGGCAACGATCTAAGCCTGTATGAGATTGACCAGGCGGCCTCAATTATCCGCGAAACGGCCCATCCTGATGTAAATCTGATCTTTGGTGCGGTGGTTGATGAAAACATGGAAGATGAAGTGAGGATTATCGTAATAGCTACAGGTTTTGAGCATGCGATTCCTTCTATCAGGCAGATGACGAGACGGATGGATCGAACTCTACCCACAGGGAAACCGGTTCGGGAACAGACAAGAACCAGTGTTGAAAGACGGCCGGTCACCCAATCACAACAGACGCCACCCCGACCAACTTTTCGTGTTGACGACCTGGATATTCCAACGTTTTTACGCAAACGGCCGGATTAAGGCCAGCCAAAATCTTTTCAGATTCCATAATGTAACTGGTAGGAAATTTTAAGGAAAAATAGGTCGTGAAAAGTCTTGTCGACGCTATTTGCCTATGTTATAATGCGCCTCTCTTTCATGCCACATATGGGGGATATGGTAATATCGTGTCATATATATGGGGCATTTATTATGATGTAAGGAAAACCGAGCGAGTTTTGGGTTCTCATGAAGTGCCCTTATTGTGAGCACGAAAAGACACGTGTCATTGACACCAGCCACGATTCTCGTGGCGGCATTCGTCGAAGACGCCTTTGTGTTCAATGCGAACAGCGGTTCAGTACCTACGAGAGACCTGTATTGGCAACTCCAATGCTTGTCAAGCGCGATGGAACAAGAGAGGAGTTTTCTCGCGATAAGCTCATGACGGGAATCCGGGTCGCCTGTGCAAAGCGGCCTGTAGCAGCCGCGGATATTGAGAGAATTATCGGTGCTATTGAATCGGAACTACAACAGATGGGAAAAGCAGAAGTCCCCAGCCGGTTGGTAGGTGACAGGGCAATTCGACAGCTAAAAAATTTGGATCAAGTCGCCTACATACGCTACGCCATCGTTTATTTACGACTTGATGATTTAGAATCCATACGCAGCGAAATCGATCGTTTGCTTGCAGAATAGAATATATAAATATCCATTAAATATTGACTCATTTACCACATTTTTACGACTCCAGACGGAGATTCTGATGTCAGATTCGGTGAGAGTAAAGAAACCAAGAGTAAAACCACGCGTCCGCCTCACTTCAAACAGCCGGGCTGTGCTAGAACGCCGATATTTGCGGAAAGGAGAAGATGGACAACCGATCGAGAGTATTGATGGGATGTTCTCTCGAGTTGCGTCACATGTGGCCATCGTTGAGAAAGAGATAGGAGGCGATGCCAGGCAGGCAACCGAAACATTCTACGAACTGATGACAGATCTTCGATTTATGCCTAATAGTCCGACATTTACGGGCGCTGGAACCCCACTAGGACAGCTAGCCGCCTGTTTCGTACTGCCAATCAGTGATGATATGGGCAAAGAGAATGCGGGTATTTTTCAAACATTGAGAGATGCTGCCTTGATACAGCAAACAGGTGGCGGCAATGGCTTTTCATTTTCCCATCTACGACCAAAAGGCGCGTTGGTAAAGTCATCAGCTGGACAGGCCACGGGACCTGTTGGTTTCCTAAGAGTATACGATCAGGCCTTTGGAGAGATCGCTCAGGGTGGAACGAGACGCGGCGCTAATATGGCTGTCTTAAGTGTCACCCATCCAGACATCAGGGAATTTATCACCTGTAAAACGGATGAGAACCATATCACAAATTTCAACATCAGTGTTGGGGCTACCGATGACTTCATGAGGGCAGTCATTGATGATAGGCATTTTGAGCTGGTGAACCCGCAAGATAATTCAGTTTGGGAGGTCGTTCAAGCACGAGAATTATTCAATCTCATTGTTAAGCAAGCTCATCACAACGGTGAACCAGGCCTCTTGTTTATTGATGCTGCCAACCGGCAAAACCCTGTTCCTCACCTCTATGATTTACAGGCCACAAATCCATGTGGTGAACAGTGGCTGGGGCCATATGAGAATTGTTGTTTAGGATCGGTAAATTTAGCAAAACATGCAAAGGATGATGGATCCGTTGACTGGGATCTGCTTCGCAAAACAGTCCAGGCTGCCACCAGGTTCTTGGATGATGTCGTTTCTGCCAACGCCTATGTGCCGGCCGTTCCGCAATTGAGAGAGGCAGCCTTGAACGCCAGGCGAATTGGCCTGGGCATAATGGGCTTGGCCGATTTAATGTATCATTCAAAGATCAGATATGGTTCTAACGAAGCACAAGAATTTGCCGGGCAAGTCATGGAATTTGTCCGTTATCACACTATGCTAGCGAGCATTCAGCTGTCAAAGGAACGTGGAGCCTTTGGGGCTATCAAAGGGAGCATATACGATCCCACCGACCTAAAGTGGACTCCTCCCAATCCGATTTTCGATCATTCGCGTGATTTTAGCCGTCCAGCAATTGATTGGCAGCTCGTGGTCAATGGAATAAAGGATCATGGGATAAGAAATGCAGCCCAGACAACCGTCGCTCCAACCGGGACTATCGCTACAGTCGCAGATTGTGAGGGTTATGGGTGTGAGCCGGTTTTTGCACTAGCTTACGTACGGCATGTTAATGACAATGGTAATGATTTAGATCTGCAGTATGCGAGCCCTCTCTTTTCTAAAGCACTGGACGAAGCAGGGTTGGACGTCAGCGAACAGGAATCTCTAATAGCAGAAGTTTCAAAACGAGGAACATGCCAGAATATCAGGAACATACCTGATGCCATTAATCACACATTTGTGGTGGCTGGAGATATAACTCCGGAAGAACATGTTCGCATGCAGGCCTCAATCCAGGCGTTTGTCGATAACAGCATTTCGAAAACGTGTAATTTTTCCACCGAAGCATCTGAGGAAGATGTAGCCGCAGCTTACTTGTTGGCTTGGAAATTGGGGTGCAAATGTTTAACGGTGTATGTTACCGGATCGAGGGAAAAAGTTGTTTTGGAAACGCAGGCAACCAGGTCAGAAAAATCAGCGCCTGTGGGACAGGCGACTTTGTGGCCTGAATCAAAAAAACCGCGAAACAGTGTACTCCCAGGAGAGACGCACCGGGTCACAACACCTTTGGGAAACACCTATGTCACTGTAAATGAAAATGGCAATTACCAACCTTTCGAAGTCTTTATCCAGACGTCTAAAGCAGGCAGCGATACCGCGGCCGTATCCGAGGCCATCGGCAGGCTGATCAGCTATGTTCTGCGTTTGTCTTCGCCGGTTCCTCCCCGCGATCGGCTGCTGGAGGTTGTTAAGCAGTTAAACGGTATTGGCGGCGGCCGCCCCCTTGGATTTGGTTCAAACCGGGTATTATCCCTGCCAGATGGCGTGGCTAATGTATTGAATGATTATCTCGATAATGCCAAAAAAACCGATCCGCGAAATAATGGCCAGCTGCCGGAAGATATTCGCTCTTCTCTATTTGGCGACCTCTGCCCTGAGTGCGGCAAAGCGGCCGTGGTGAATGAAGAGGGCTGCCGTAAATGCTACAACTGCAGCTTTAGCGAGTGCTGACCCGCTGACGCCAATCAGCCAAAAATCCCGTTAATAAGACCTCCCTGCCATTGAATAATATGGTAGCCTGGTGTACGATATGTAAACTAATAACGTCTTATGTCATCAGCCTAACTTCGTACCGCTCAACAAGATGTTTCCAGATTGATTTAATATTTATAAATTTTTGAGGAATTAATAATGAATAACAGCGATGAAGCAAAAGAGCCAGATCTTCGATCAGCAGATGTAAACGATCGCGAACTGTACGAAAAACCGGCTATCATATATGAAGGAAAGATAACGGTTCGCGCCGGTTCGCCAAATGATTTTACAGGAAATCCTTTTAATCCATTTGGTGGATCTAATCCGCCAGACGTAGCATAGGCGCCTCCAAAAGATCATCTTGGCTCAGTCACCAAGGTGCTACAGAAAATGGTGAAAACCGCCCAATCGGGCGGTTTTCTTTTCCCGAGCCACTGAGTTGTGTGCTAATGCATCGATTGACCTGCTTCGTAGTTGAAGATTAGATTCAATTTTGCAGAGTTGGACATGGAAAGCGACAAATCATACCTGCTGTTTCGATTGGGGGGCCTATTAATAAATATAAACGCGGATCCGGAATGCAAGTTATTGTTGGATGCGTTTTTAAAGGGATGGCAGGTTGACGGAAACAGTGCGCCCCATGAATCTTCAAAAGAAGAAGATAAATCTGGCGATTCTCAAGTATTAATCGAGTTAAATCTCTCAGTATCTGACTCGATTCAAGACCGACCAGCTGTCCAGCCTCTTTTCAGAAGCAGTGAAGAGGATATTGGAGCGGGATTTGAATCTATTGAGGTATTTAAAGAAGGGGCTGGCTATTTATTCTTTTTGGGGAGAGGTGGGATTGTTCACTGGCCTGATCTCAAAGGGTTAAACCCGACAGCATCCAGGATTCGCGCATCGATCAAGCCTGGGGCGCTGGCGGCCGGGTTCTTTGAGGACCTTGTCTTTGCCAGCCTGGCGCCGATGATGCGCCAGCACAGCACCTTCATGATCCACGCCTTTGCGGCCGCGAAGGATAACAGAGCCGTGCTCCTCGTTGGGCCAACAGGGTGCGGAAAGACAACGACAGGTCTCAGACTGTGCGCAAATGGCTGGGGCTATCTGGCCAATGACGTCGTGATCTTAAACAGGTGGGAGGGACTTATCCACGCTTATCCAACGCCAGGTTTCATTGGATTAACCCCTGAAACCAATTTAATTATGGATAATGGCGACCGCGGCCGCTTTAATTAACTTAAGAAAGAGAAACATCTGAAGCGCTACCGGACGGTGATAGAGATTGTTCCTGGCTGGGCGAAGGAAACGCCCGTCAGCGCCCTTATCTTCCCCCGAATTGGAAAGGGAACGAACTCAAGCATACAAAAAATTCATCCGGCCCTGGCCCTGGCCCGCCTGATGGAAGGCAGCATGGATCGCTGGGATGCGGGTAGTTTGAATGCCCATACAGATTTTCTTACTGAGCTCTGCAG
>PVMS01026203.1_pt1 | contig 21832 bp, 19 predicted proteins | sample 1853461 | NCBI WGS metagenome assembly PVMS01 (sample SAMN08582032, study PRJNA380276) | Marine sediment metagenome, whole genome shotgun sequencing project. | isolation source: ocean sediment barecode stripped | collected 2017 | reverse complement strand
TCAGCAAAATCACAAGTTTAAATAAAAGTGATCAGACCTAAAAGAATGGTTATTCAAATTGATGGTAACTATCGACAAACGCTAACATCAGAAATTCCTATCCTATCAGTGTCTCAATCAAAAAATTGCACATCTTTCATAAGATTTGAAGACGATTTTTATCATCGTCTCAGAAGTAGACTTCTTTTCAAAGGAATGGGATGAAAATCTGGTAAATAATGATGATAAGGATATAAACACAGTAGTTCTGGATACTTCAGCTTTTATTGCGGGTTATGATCCTTTTTCTTCAAAAAGACGTAACATTACAGTACCTAAAGTTAGAGAGGAAATAAAGAGGAATTCAATTTTACTATTGCGATTTGAAATGGCTATAGAAAATGGAAAAATTCAATTGAAAAATCCACTTGAAAAACACAAAACAAAAGTTAAAACTATTGCAAATAAAACGGGAGATTTACATTTGCTATCTAAAACTGATTTGGATGTTTTAGCAATTGCTTTAGAATTACAAATAGATGGTCTTAAGCCTAAAATTGTAACAGATGACTATTCAATACAAAATGTTGCCAGCCAAATGAAAATTGAATTTATTCCACTTACAACAGGAGGTATTCGTAAAATTTTTAAATGGATTCGATATTGTCCAGCATGCTATAAAGAATTTTTATCCAATTATAAAGTATCTTCATGTTCAATCTGTGGAACAAAACTAAAAAGGAAACCAAAAAGAAACAACTCAAAAAAACCTAGCGAAAAAAAGAACTAAGTTAAAATCTGTTTCTGGTCAAAGTAGAGCAAGCAAGATAATTAATAATAATCCTTCAGTTCCAAAAATTGGAAAAACAATTTTTTTTGCTCTTTGGAGGGCTGAATCAACTAACAAAGACAGAGAGTTTAATCTCTCTTCACCAATAACTCTAACGTCAGGAACAAGAATTTGAATACATCCTGCTCTGCAGGGTTCTAAATTAGTTGTGGCAGCGTCTGTTGTTTTCAAAATATAACTACACAAAAGTTCTTTATCCATAACGTCTCCTATGGGATGATATCCGCGTCGTCCTAAAACGATTGCACTTACTGCATGTGTATCGGTTGTAAAAACTTCAGCTTCATGAAAACCTTTGGATTTAAGCATTAAAATAATTTTTTCGCGCAAACCAGAAATCATGTTATTTCCATCAATAACAACATAAACAGTTTTCTGTTCTGCAACACTAATTACAAGTGAAGTTATGCCGCCCGGACCCATACCATCTTTCAGAGTAAAATCAGTCGGAAAAATAGTTTTAACCCCGATTTCAAAGGGATAATGAGGTAAAGAGATCGCTTTTTTAAGACTTTTTAATGCTACTTCTTTTAAAGTTTTTAGAGAAACATTCATCTCTGTTTGATCAGTTAAACTATTATGTGCATTAACTACGATGCTGCAATCGATTCCATGTTTTTTTTGCTTCATCTCGAACAAATTTTCCTAACTCTTGTGGAAGATCTTCAGTTGTTTGAGGTGAAAGAGTAAAAGAGAGAAAAGCAGTTTTTCCAAAGATTTGACATGAAGAAGTAACAGAATCAATTGTCGTTTTAACAAATGGACTCGCTTTATCTGCTAATGCAGCGAAATTTGAAGCAGCTATCACAGATTTAATAATTTTATTATTCTGAGTTTGCGACGCCAAATCGAGTTCATGCCCAAGAATACCTAAGGGTACACAAGCATCACAATTGAATTCTTTTTCAAATCCTTCTTTTAGTTGTGAAGGTAATAAGCTACTACCAATATTTTTAAAAGGCCCAGGATGAACGAAAGGAACAATGATTGCTGCTTTTGTTTTGAAAGCATCAAATTTGATAAGCATAACTTCAATAAGTTCATTTTTTCCTAATTTTTCAAGTAATTTTTCAAAGGGGGCATTCAAACCAACTACCCAATTTAGCATAAAAGCTCTGAAAAGGGAAATAGCGGGCACATCATATTTTTGTTTCCCTATTCGATCCAACATAAAAATAAATAAAATTGCTGAAAAAAAACTCAGGAATGAAGAAACAAATAAGAATGGCAAAAATTGAAAAGAAATAGAACCAGAAATATTTTGCCAAAAAGTCACAAAAATAAGTATTTGAAACAAAGGTTGAATGAAAGAAGCTAGCAGATTTCTTAGTATCCCAGCTGATGATGTTGAGATGAAAATAACGGCACGAAAAGTTAGGACCGCAGAAAAACCTAAAAAGACAAGTTTAAACCACAACAAGTTATTATTAAAAATAATTCCAAAAATTGATCCAAAAATCAAAAAACCAGACCAAATAATCCAACAAAATAGAGAAAGCGCTAAAATTCTTCTTAGGATATAAATCGGATCTGGACCTAGAAACACTTTGCTTGTTATGAAATCAAAAAATAAAGTTAAAGCAAAAAGGATTATACCTAAAATAAGACTATAAAGGAATCCATTCAAGGAAGGAAAAAGAACAACCAGTGAAACACTCACTAAACCAAAGCAAAAAACTATCAACAATAGAATAGCTCGCTTAAGTTTTGGTAGAAAGAACATGGATGAATAGTGTTTTAGTGCACCATCCATTGAATTATTTAGAGAATTTTCAGTAGACATGTTCTTCACTTCAAATAGGATTCTTAAAGGAGTCTAATAGAACTATTAAATTTAACTAAATCTAATGAAAAAAAGGTCAGATCATTAATACAATTTAAATTATAATTTATGAAAAATAATAATTAAAATTTAACAGTAAAATATCAAAATAAAGATGCTAATAGATAATAAAGATTAAAATCTTCCATGGATTTGCAATTTTTTACTGTAGTAATTGTTTTATCTTAATGACATAGATCATTAAGATTCTGCGAGGCTTATGCCAGACAAAAAAATACCCCCCTCAATATTTCATATGCTCGAGAGAAACATTAGCAAAAGATTAAGGATTATTGTTGATCCTGCATATGGTTTTGAAGGGACTTTAATTGCAGTAACTCAGGAACCAGCCGGAATCTGGATTTCAGATGTTGAAGCAGTGGTATTAAGAGCCACAATAGCTCAACCAGTTCCTAAAGTTGCAAGCAGAGAAGAAAGAGGGGACATCTTCTTAAACTTAAATTCTGTACAGAGAATGGAAGTTATAGTTGATGACAGGTAGATATTTTTTTTTAGACAATAAAGAACATGTTTGCTAAAACAGAACCAATAATCACAACTATAGCAAGTACAATCAAAAGTTCGGGTCTAATTTTTATGCCTTCAGTCTCTTCTTCAAAAAACCTAAGAAGACCAGCGCTCGCAGCAGGCATTGGACTAGTATCTTTTCTTTTTCTACTCATTTTGGTTACCTTATTCTAACTCGAATGAAACAAATAGTGTTCTCCTGCATTATTAATTTTATGTATAGCTAACCTCTAATTTTCATTAGATAGGATTAAAAAAAGAGTAAAAATTACAATCCCGTAAAATAAAGAAGAAATATAGAAAGATAACATTTTGCAGAACACAAAAAGAACCCGCTTTGAAGTGAGAGAAGATTTCAGAAATGCTTCCGAAAAAAACAAAATTTAGCTAATAAGTTGTTTTTGACCCTTACCAGTTAGTAACCAATTGTAAGGTCTTTTTCCTGTACGGGTCATTATACCTTCATTTTTTAAGAGACGCAAATGGTATGACACAACAGAATAGGATAAAGAAGTAGCTGACTCTAAAGATAACGCTTGATTGGAATTTTGTCCCAAAGTATTCAGTAGTTTAGTTCTAGTTTTTAGACCAGTTTTATTGTTTCTTATATACCGCAAATATGAATTTGGGTGAAAAATTTTTTTTATAGCGCTTCACCAAGTATAGAAAGGTAAGTGATATAGAAAAGCTTTCTATGTAAATTTTAAAAGACTCAATTGTATTGGTTTATTATTATCAAACAAGCAACTAATTTCTTCTTTTATCAGAGTTATTCTTTGGGAATAATAATCTGGCAGATTATACTTATTGATTAATTGTTGAGCAGCATCTAAATATTTCTCGATACCACCACGATAAACTGTAAGAGTTAAAACACCTTTACAAGAGGGACACTTTCCAGTTAAAGGTAAACGACGAAAACGTTTGTTACAAGATTTGCATCTAAAACCTTGAGTTGAAAATGCTCGCAGATTTCCAGCTATATCTTTTATAAAATGAGTTGTTAAAACTTTTAAGGCAACATATTCAACATCAACTGCGTCAATTTTTTCTCCTAAATCGAGTTGTTTGTGTAACTTTTCAATCATAGTATTAAATTGTTTATATGAACTAATTGGATTGCCAATATTTATGTTCGATACGGGCGTTGTAAAACAAAAACCTTCAAATTGTGATTTAGTTCCAAGCCTATGGTGAACAATATCAACAAGTGAGCTAACATCTTTAGCATCTAATTTTTCGAAAGTTTTTTTGTAGAATTCAAGAGAATATTTACAATCAACATCTAGATCATGAGCTTGCCGTTGAACTTCTTTTGTATTAATAAAGGGAGTAAGAAGTAAAGGAGCATCCATAATACCACCTATTTTAGAAGGGAGATAACGACGTGAAAAATTCAACAAAGTATCTAGAGCCAACAAAATTGCGTCTTCATCGCCATCACAGTCTCTTCTCTTAGCTGAGTGCCAAATTGGATGTGCATAACAGACATTTAAGTCAGTAAATCCGATTATTCTTCCTAAAATGCTAACACATGTATGTGGAGCTAAACCCATAATTGAATGACCAATTAAATCTACAGAATTTTTTATATTATAAAAAGGTGGAAGAGTATAGACTTTGATTAACAATTCGTCTATAAAGTTCGCTACTTGAATAAAGTATTTTGCTGCTGTTTTAGGAATTACAACATCTTGAATTTTTAATTCAAATATTTGATTAGAATCAATTAGAGGTTTTCCGTAAAGATCATGAGAATACCCTAGCTGTTTTAGTTTTTCTATTTTTATTCCAACTTCAACAGGCTTAAAATGAGTTAAAGGCGCATTTGTAGCGTCAAAACGAATAGTACCATCTTTATAAACAGACAAATCATATTTTGCTCGTAGAATGCCTTTTTCTATAACTTCAGGAGTTTTGTCTTCATTTGTTAGGCCTTTGACACCTTTCAACAGTTTTGGTCTAGGACTATTAATCGCTTGGCACGCATTATTAACTAGTTTTTTGAAATTAACTGCCTGCCTCTGATGATGTACTCCATCAATTTTACATATTGGACATACTAAGGATTTTAGAGATTTTCCGCAACGAGGACAACTATTTTCTATTATTGTCGCAACACCACAATCAGTGCATTTAACTTTGAATGTAAAAGTCTTGCAAACTGGACACTTACGTTTTACTATATTGATAAAACTGGACCGTTTTTTGCTGCTTTTATTAAATCTCTTCTATTTCCACCAGATAAACCTACAGGAAATAGAACATGTACTAGAGGGCGCATTTCTCGTCGTTTAGCTTTTTCAGGTCTTCCCATACGTGCGCCAACAAAGGTTGGAGCTTTATCCTTGATGTCAATTCCAGACAATGAAGTAATATATTCAATTATGGATTTCGAGGTTTTTTCTTCTATTTTCTGTGAAAGACAATATCCTAAATTTAGACAAAAAGCATATGCAGTTTCTCCTTCAATTAAAATTATATCAGTTAAAACAAGAAAGGGAACATAAATTTTTTTCAAAAGATTAGTTATTTTTTTATCCATTGGTCCTTTAATAGAACTTAAAGCCCCACTACTCAAAGAAACTTTGGCTTTAGATAACCAATCTTGAAGCAATAAAATCTCGCTAACATCTGACAAATTGGACCAATAGAAAGTAAAACTGGGATGTAAAGGAATAGCCAGGTTAGCTGATAACAATTCTGCTTCTTCAACAGTTGGTTTATTCAGATAAGGATCTTTTAAAAAAGACTTAAATCGGTTAGAATTAATTTTGCTTTTTTTAATTGCTGAGTCTATATTACCATTATAATTTTTTTGAATAATAAGATCAAGATCTTGAATCCACCATTCCTCAACGTATCCCGAAGGAGAAAGTTGTTTTCTAGTATAAAGAAAATCCCCAAAACTAATTAAAATATCTCCTAAGAAAAGAATTTTTTTAATTTCGTTTTTTATCTTTGGATAACTTTCAACTGAAACTCGAACCACGGATCCATTTGTTAACAAAACTATTGGTGGTTCTAAATAGTCTACGGGCATAGTTACACACCCTTTTCCTGGAAGTTGTAAGCGCATTTGAGTACCTCCTGCTAAAAAATTTCCAAGAACAAGCATTGTTGCGGGATGAATACCTACTGCTGCTAATCCTGTGTTTCTGGATCTACCATATCTAAGTCTAAAACCTCCTCGCCGAGAGGGAAAAGAAAAAATTGGTCTACCGGCAATAACATCATCCATGAATCCTGCGGATTTTTTCTCTGTTTTTACTCTAAAATCTTTTAACCAATCCCACCCTTGAAAACCAAGTTTTTCGATAATTGTTAGTACTTTTGGTGCTCTACCAACAATACCATCATTAACCACTCTTAGAGCGCCTCCTCGAACATGGTTTGTTTCTATTCTGGGTAAATTTCTATAAGATGCGACTTCAACTTGATCAGATTTAGTACCCGTTACTTCGACAGGTAGAAGATTAAGAGCCTTTTTTAATTGTTCATCAGGAATATGATATTGGAATCTCCCCACTGAACGTTCGTAAAGTCTTAATTCCTCTAGAAAACGCCCAATTTCATCAGGGGTGGGTTTGTATTTGTCTAGACCTAGTAACCGTCTAACAAAATCTCCAACAACAAGGGTTAATGCTTGATCGGTTCCTCCTGCTGATCTAATTGGTCCCGCAAAATAGATAGCGAGGTATTTGCTTTGATCTAAATTAGTTTTTATTTTTACTTGTGCTATTCCTTGTATGGGAGCAGCTGTAAGCCCTTCAGTAAAAATAGCTAGTGCTGTGCGAATAGCTTGTTCTGCAGCTGGTTCAGGGTCTAGTTTCCCGAAGTTACCATGGATAATTTCTTCAGAAATTTTAAAAGCTATTTCTTCACGTTGGAAAGTATCATTCAGCTTTCTAATACTAGTAGCAACTCCTTTTGGACCAATAAGGCCCTCAACTAAATCAGCAATGTCTTTAGCAATAATACATTCAGTTTTTAAAGAAGGATCTAATCCAATTGATCTAGCTTTATTACTAATAGCATAAAGTTCTGTAAGCTCTTTTTCTAGAGATTGTACATATTGCTGATAGGATTCGCTCATTGGGGTAGGCAAACATAAAGCCTCTTCAAAGATTGACTTCAAGCTGTTTATTTTGAGTTACTATAAAGAAAATAGAAAAACCACCCCAAATTAGACGATAATTAAACGAATTTAATTCAATCATTAACAAACATTAAGAAATTATTTATTTTTAATTCCATCAATAATTTCTGATAATTTTTGATCAGCATTAACGCTTTCAATAATATTTCCTGTTACTATAATATCAGCTCCTGCAGAAACAGCAGTAACTGCTTGTTTTTTATTTCTAATACCCCCACCCACTATTAGAGGAACATTTATGACATTTTTGACTGCCCGAATAATTTCTGGAGGAACTGGACTTTTTGTTCCGGAACCACCTTCGAGATAAATAAAGTGCATACCAAGATATTGACCTGCAAGAGCATGTGCTATAGCCAATTCAGGTTTAGTATATGGAATTGGAAGCGCTTTACCTATAATGCCAGCAGTACCGCCTTCACCAACAATAATATATCCCATAGAAATTGGTTCTAATTGAAGTTTTTTTACTAATGGAGCTCCAAGTATTTGTACTCCCATTAAAAAATAAGGATCTACTGAATTTAAAAGAGACATAAACCAAATTGCATCCGCTTTCTGACTTATTCCTGTTATATTATTTGGAAAAAGAATTATTGGAAGTTCAACAGTCTTTTTAATAGTTTTAACAACTGAATCAAGATGATCTTGTGAAACAACTGTTGAGCCTCCTATCATAATAGCAGCTGTGCCACTGCGACTAGAATTCTCAGCGACTTTTGAAGCTTGTTCAGGAGTTATCTTCTCGGGATCTATTAGAGTTATGTGAATTGCAGTCTCTGCTTCAATTTTTTTTAACAAATATTTTTCAATAGATCCAAACAACCTAAACCCTTCTCTTAATCCTTCTTTTGGGTGGTTGAAACTACGTTTTTCTTAGGAGAAGAAAAAACTTTGTCAGTTAACATACAATACACATCGACTTCTCTTTGAGCTGGTTTTACTGAAAATCCTTCATTAAAACCACAACTGCTACAACCTACAGTAGCGTGACCAGATTCTCTTGAGATTTTTACTCCAACTGTTTCTTTACCGCATTTTGGGCAAGAAAAGAATTTAGGTAATCTTTTTTTAGGTATATGAACTACCCGTTTTCTTTTTCGTCCCATTTTGTTATCATCCCTAGTTTAGATTGGCATTTTTTAAATACTTATACTTCCTCTTAAATACTTACCTGCCTTTTAAGAGATCTAAGGATAGAGATAAGTTATGAAGCTAACTCCAGCTGTATTAGAAATTAATCTGTCTGAGGTAGTGGATAGAATAAAACGTTTCATTAAAGGATACGTGGAAATTAACGGATTTAAGGGAATAGTGATAGGCCTATCAGGAGGAGTAGATAGTAGTACAATAGCAGCACTATCATGCAAAGCTATTGGAAGCGAAAAAGTTACAGGATTAATTTTACCTGAAGAAGAAACGTACAATAATAAAGATATAGATGATGCAAAGATTGTGGCAAATCAATTAAAAATAAAAGTGGAAACACATGATCTCTCAGAGTGTCTAAATAGTTTTTACAAAAACATTCCAGTATTTGATAATAGAGACAAAGTCACGAAAGGAAATATTAAAGCCAGAATGAGGATGATTTACCTATACTATTATGCCAATAGGTTTAACAAACTAGTCTGTGGTAGTTCAGATAAATCAGAAACCATGATCGGGTATTTTACCAAATGGGGTGACGGTGGTGCAGATATTGTGCCGATAATGGATTTATATAAAACACAAGTCCGAAGATTAGCTATCCATTTAGGTATCCCAAAGAAATTAGCATTAAAACCTTCTTCACCTAATTTATGGATAAATCAATTAGCAGAAAAAGAGTTAGACATGAAATATGAAATACTAGATCTTGTCCTTTATGGATTAGAACATATGATGACAGTTGAAGAAATTTCCAGTAATTTAGATATTAACAAATCGTTGGTTCTAAAAATTAAAAAAAGAATACTTTGCAGCGAACATAAAAGAAGAATGCCTTTAACCACAAAGATTGGATTTAGAACAATAGGATCTGACTTTAGAATATAGTATATGCCTTGAAAGAGAGGATAAAATTAAAGAAAAAAAGCAGAATAGCACTAGCTCAAATGAGTAGTAGTTTAGGAAATAAAAAAAAAGAATTTAGAAAAAATTAATTCATTAGCGAATAGAGCAAAAAAAAGGAGCGGATATCGTAATTTTCCCAGAACTTTGTTTAACGGGATATCATATTAGAGATCAGTAGTTATGAACTTGCTGAAACAATACCAAGACCATCCGTTGAAATAATCGAAAAAATATCAAAGGAAACAAATACACATATTATTTTTGGAATGCCTGAAGTAAGCAATAAAGCAAAAGCCACGCTTTTCAATACTGCAGTTATTGTTAGTCCAAGCGGATATTTAGGAAAATATCGAAAAATGTATTTACCAGCACATAGCGTGTTCGAGGAGAAAAGATATTTTCGTCCAGGATACCAAGCAAACGTATTTAATACAGAGTTTGGAAAAATTGGGCTTAGTATTTGCTACGATATTTATTTTCCTGAGATCTATAGACTTTTAAGATTAAAAGGAGCGGAAATACTAGTTTGTATTTCAGCATCACCAACTATAAGAAAAAACTATTTCAAAATATTAAGTACTGCCAGAGCTTTAGAAAACACTGCCTTTCTAGCTTATGTAAATTTAGCAGGATTAAATAAAAATATTCAATTTTCCGGAGGAAACAGATTTGTTAGTGCATCTGGCGATATTATAGCAGAAGCTAAAGATTACGAAGAGGAATTAATTGTATGTGAATTTGATGTTAATGATATAAAGCCCCTAGAAGCGTTCATACCAATCTGGAAAGATCTAAGACCCGAACTTTTCCTCAACTGATTCAACTTTCTGAAGAATTATAATTTTCGTCATTATATTGAATTTTCCAAGAAGCAAGGAAGCTAAAAATCACAGGTATATCACAATTTTGTGATATCATACATCTATAGGTAATCACATGTGATTTAATTGTGATAAAACGTGTCACATAAATAAAAAATAATATGATTATTCCAAAATGGAGATCTATATAAAAAAAGTAAGGAAGGTAAAAGAATCAAAAAGATATATTTAGTGATATCTTGCATAATTAACGGAAATACATTAGAAATTAAGAATAAAAATTAAAAAATAATTTAAATCGAAAAAAAACAAAAATTTTTCTATCGAAAAAACGCTTTTTATGCAATAAATTAGTTAATATAAGCTTTAAATTAAATTTCAAGCTAAAATCATACTTTAAAACGATATATAAATGAAAATTACAAGTTATTATATAATAAAAGTTATTACTTGCATTTCTTGTTAGTATTAATTATTATTTAGACAAGATTAACAGTTAACCTCGTATACAAAGTTGTATTCATTAGAAGATATCATGAGGAAGTCAGTTTGAACACAAAAGACAGAGTCCAAACATATTTAAAAAGGGCTTTAAACGACCCCATTGTCAAAATCCTTTCTAAAAACAGTCATTTAACTAAAACCCAATTAGAAACACTACTTATAGACGTTTTAGCGGATAATTTAACGGGTAAATTACTAAATTACGATGAAAAAGCCAATTTAAGGTTAATGAAGGCTAAAATAAGCCGCGGATCATTTAACAGGACCTTAAAACAGTCAAAAGAAAACATAATAAAATCAATATACACAATTCTAGCATTAGGCTATCTAGGGATTTTTGAAACATCAACTCTCACCCCTTATCTCGAAATTGCAAATAAATTACATGAATATATTGAAGCACATAACGATATATCCAAGTCAAGCAATAAAGAGGATCATCAAAAAATAATCGAAATTATAAGAGAAGAGATCGAAAGGAGCTTAAATCGGCTTTCTTCACCAACAAACCACATTTTGTGACATCACATATCACATAATCCAAGTTGTTTGAACTCAACAATACTTTAGCAAATTAAGGTCAAAATTAAGCCTAATTACCAATTTAAAGCATTATTTACTTAACTAAGATTAATTGGATTTTCCAATAACATCATTAAATAACTTGTGATCTGTGATATCATAGAGTATAAAACATTGAAATAACCATAAAATTTAAATGTTTTACCATGAACTGTGATGTGTGATGCAACATAGTAAATCACACAATAAATCACAGAGAAATCACAGAGGAATAACACGTGATTGAATTAACGTCAATTCTCCTAATTATAATGGCTATAGGAATCACAGTAACATCGATAGAATATTATAAACAAATAAGCAAGGCTAAGAAAGAATATGATAAAGCTAAAAGAATAATTGAAGATATTGTACTAAGTTTTAATAGGGAACTCAAAAGAGAAGCAAACAAACTAGAAGTAATAACCTACAAAGTAGATGGTAGTCTAGCTAAATCAGATAACAGTATAGAGAGAATTAAAAATATCGAAAAAATAGTGTTACCCATTAAAGAAAAAATAAACAAGATTAATGAAATAACTTCAACTTTTTTATCCACTACATCAACAATAGAGAGCAGAATACAAAACTTTGATGACACAAACCAAAAAATAAACAATAGAATTGAAAAATTAGAAGAAAAAATGAAAAGCTTAACAGAACTACCTGAAATAATAAGAGAATCAGTAATTCCTATTAGAAGAGAAAAAGCGTTGGGAGCAATAACTGACACAGAAATTAAAGTATTAGAAGTGCTCTCATTGGAGGGCGGAAAGACTGCGCCTGAAATGAAAAACAAAATTAATTTGAGTAGAGAGCACACAGCAAGATTGATGAAAAAACTTTATGAAAAAGGATATTTAGAAAGAGAAACAGGAAAAATTCCATTTAGATATAGTGTAAAAAAAGAAATGGAAAAATTCCTCAACAATAGTAAAAATAATCAAGCCTAATTTTATCCAATTATCTAGAATATTTAATTTTAGGTTTAAGTATATTTTTAGAAGTTATAGAGACCATTTTATATTTTAAATTATTTGAATGCCCAGATCTCATAAGAATACCTCGATTGGTCATTCTGGATAAATATGTGGAAACAGTGCTTAGACTAATAGGTTCTTTTAGTTCTTGTTCATAAATTGATTGAATTTCTTTGGAAGAGAACCATATTAAAGGAAACCGTTTTTGAATAATTAATTTAGCTTTATCAAATCTTGATAAATTATTTCTTGTTGCTAAATTCGATGATTGATTATTAATAGTCTCACCTGGCATACCTCCCAATAGCTCTACAAGATCCAAGAGGCGAATGGCCTTGTCACGAGTAATTTGACCTTCAAAGGCTATTGTATAGCGATTACCTTCATTATCAAACAACTCAACACGCATTTTACGAACTGGCATATTGATGTATACCTTATTTTATGTTCACAGTCTTTACACTTCACACCCTATAACTGTTATGGTGAACATCTAAGAATATTAATTGATTAAAAACAATTATAATCTAAAAACAAGGTTAAATTCCAAATGGTTTAGAGTCACAAGCTTCACAAAGTCTTTAAACAAAAAAACAAATCAAATTCACCTACAGATCCTTTTTTCCAATAGAAGTCAAGGGGTGTCTTATTCACACAAATAAAACACAAAACCAGTTTCTTTTCAAATATTAGCTGAATTTACCAACCTAAAACACTTAAACTTTACACCAAGTTCACAACATTGTGAAATCAATATTTCTATAAAAAAAATTAAAAATATTTTTAAAAACCCAATATTAATCAAACAAAAACATAGGTAATAATATAATAAAATACAAACTAAATCATTAAAAATTAAACAACACAGACACCCCTTTATTTCCTCTCGAAAAAAGTAGTCAAGAAAAAGAAAAAAGGGACTTCTAAAAAAAATTGGAGGCTTTATCTAAAATTTTTAATGATAATTATTATAAATAAAATATAATGATTACCTATCAGAGTATATTTACATCATAATAATAATAAACCAATTTTTTATTACTATAGTATATTTCCAGTAGAAATTCTGGTGTGTGCGTGTATTTCCGAATGAATATTTAATCCAATATTTTTTCACTTTATTTAAAGAATAATTGTGGTTATCAACTATTTTTTTGTACTATATTCTTTATTTATTCCAATAGAAATAACGGTGGTACCAATGAAAACAGTGATACGCGGATGACAAAAAATAATTTACTCGATGATATCTTTGAAAATTTTGTTAATAATGAACACCTTTTCAAAGATCGTGAAGTTTTACGACATGACTATATACCTGACAATTTGCCTCACAGAGAAGATCAGATAAAACTTCTTGGGGCAACTGTTGCACCAGTATTAAAAAACGCTCGATGTTCAAACATTTTTATTTATGGGAAAACCGGAACAGGAAAAACTGCGGTCACGAAATTTGTTTTAAGTCATCTTGAATCAAAAGCAAAAGAATATGGAGCTCTAGTAAAGGTTTGTTATTTAAATTGTAGAATAACAAACTCAGAATATCGTGTCTTTGCAAATCTTAGCAATAGTATAGGAGTTACTGTTCCTTTCACAGGTTTATCTGTTGGTGAAGTAGCAGATAGATTTAGATTTGGTTTAGATTCCTCAAAAATACTTTTTATTATTGTCCTAGACGAAATAGACTCACTTATAAAAAATCGAGGTGACGGTATACTTTATGAGTTGACTAGAATAAATGAAACTCTCACTAAAAGTAAAGTAATATTAATTGGGATATCCAATGACCTTAGATTGAAAGATTTTCTTGATCCTCGTGTTTTTAGTTCTTTAAGTGAAGAAGAAATGGTTTTTCGACCTTACAACGCAAATGAACTGCGTAATATTCTTTTTGAAAGAGCAAAATTATCTTTTAATGAAGGCAGTATTTCTGAAGCTGCAATAAGTATAGCTTCGGCCTTAGCTGCGGCAGAACATGGAGATGCACGTCGAGCTTTAGACTTATTGCGTGTAGCTGGTGAAGTTGCTGAACGTAATGGAGCGAAATTAATTACTGATGTCCATGTGAGAGATGCTGAAAAACATATTGAACATAATCGAGTAGTAGAAACTCTCAAAAATTTAACTCTTCATTCAAAACTTGTTCTATTAAGTGTCCATCTTATAAATAAATCAAGTGCTACAACTGGAGAAATATATGATTTATACAATGACCTTTGTGGGGAATTGGGAACTGGTCTTTTAACTCAACGCCGACTAGGTACGTTAGTTAATGAACTTGATGTAATGGGAATTCTTAATGCGAAGGTAGTAAGTATGGGTAGATATGGTCGTACTAAAAAAATTCGACTTGAAATATCACGAACACTAATTAAAGCTGTGTTTAGTGTTGATGATCGATTAACTAAATTATTAGAATACAAACCAAAAATATTTTTTAAGAATAAAAAAACTAACTATCAAACTAAATAATTAAAGTTATTTCAGTTTATTATTAAATAAATGATAAAACAGTAATTTCTAATGTTTGGAGGTTAACTACTGGCACTTTTCCAGGTGTTGGTATCAATCCCAGTTTTTGCATGTAATCTGTTTGTTCCTGCCAACCTCCTGAATTAACAACTAAAACTCCTTTATGATTACAATAACCCATTACATGAGTGTGACCTGCATGCAAAATGTCTGGTGGGCGTTCTATTACTAGAAAATCTCGATTTTCAGGAGATAGCATTGTTTTGCCACCATATGAAGGTGCTAGATGCCGACATTGTAACAACATTTTCATAATTTTTTCTGGTTGATCGTGCCTCAATCCCGGTACAGTTGCTACTAGATCATCTAAACTTCTTCCATGGAACATAAGAACCTCTACTCCATGAATACTTATTAAACTTGGATTTCCTACAGAATGGAATCTTTTTGATTCTTGAAGAGATTTTAATAATTCTGGTTTTATTGCTGGCTGTGGCAGTGCTTTTCTTGGTGCATCATGATTTCCTGGCAATAATACAATCTCAATATATTTTGGGATTTTTTCAATAAATTCTGCAGCATGTTGATATTGTTTTTTATAATCTTGGATTACTAACTCTTCTTCTTGTTTAGGATAAATACCTACACCGTCAATTAAATCACCAGCAATTAACAAGTACTTTACTTGACCTGCAATTTTTCTAGCTCTTTGATTTCCAAATTTTCCATTTAACCATAAAATAAAATTGTTAAAAGCTTCTTCATTGAATTTTGTGCTGCCAACGTGAATATCCGATGTTAATACCGCATAAACTGGTTCATACGCCCTTCTTTGAGGTTTATACCCAATTTCAGGAAGAATTATATCTTCAGCTAAAAATAGATTATTTCTTGTTTTTTTTGCCTCCACACATATTACTTGATCTAAAAGTAAAAATCTTGCTTTATTATGCACTCTTTTTGGTGCATTGCGTGGTACCAAAATAGTTGCATTTGCTTCTAAATCTTCAATCGTAAAAAATAGTTGCTGTTTTACTTCTCTTTTTTCTGTTACCATTCCAATTATTTTGACTTTTGATTTTGAGGGTGATTTCAAGGCCTCTTTTATGGGTGTAGCTGCTTTAACATCAATTCTTTGTCTTAACAAACGTTCCATACGCAGGAACCTATCTTGAAAGTATTGAAGATAATCTTTGATAGTACCATTTGAGGTAAGGTTTTTTGAAGGGTTTTCTAAAATTTAATTTTAGATTCAATATTTTTTGCAGGCGGATTAAAATTTTTATCATCATTTTTGGAATTTTGGTTTTCTGGTAACTCAAATTGTTGATCTGATATTTCAGACGAGTTTTGATTCGTTAGTCTGTTTGCTTTTTTTGGTTGATTAAGCACTTTTTCTAGAAAATTTTTATCAATAAATAATGGTTTTTCATCCATTTCTTCAAGTTTTTCTAGAACTTTACGGATTAAAATAACTGGGTCCTCTACGGAATCTTCACTTAAAAATTCAAACGCGTCTCTCTTTAATTGGTATCCTGATTTAATAGTTCTGCAAACAGCTTTCTGAAGTTTTTCTTTTTCAATCATTTGTTATTCGAAATCCTGAATCCACGTTTTTATAGATATTCAGATCTATTAATTACTTATCTTCTCGATTTTCGAACTAAATTTACACAACTTCCAGATCAAATTTCAACTTATCCCACAATTTACAATTTTTTTCATTTTGTCAGAGAAAGAGCTTGTTTTATTTTTTAACCTGGTTTTTACTTAACAACTTTAAAATTTTTGTTTAAACTAAACAATATTTGTTTAAATCTGTTATACTGTAACCTTTTAGTTTTATATAAACAACTATTTTATAAATAAGATACTCTGAGAATATATAATTCCTGCTATTATTAATGGTGAAAAAGATTTGGGTGACTTGAGGAAAATACAACGTACACCAACTGGAACTTTTTTTGTTTGTCTACCCAGAACTTGGGCTAATAAAATAGACTTGAAAAAAGGAGCCTTAGTTTATTTAAAAGAAACTTCTGATAAAAAAATAATAATAGATCCTGCCCATGAAATTAATCAATTGCCAAAAAAAACCACTTTACGTGTTGGACCTTATTTAAACCGAGAAATAATAGGTCGATATCTACTTGGCTTTGATACTATTAGTATTGAGGCAAAAGAGAACATTAATATTGATTTGAGAACTATCGTAAAAAATACTGTTAGATCTTTAATTGGACTAGAAATTTTTGAAGAAAACTACTCAAAAATAGTTTTACAATGTTTACTGCAACCTTCTGGGTTTCCCCCTCATAGAATATTACACCGTATATACGATATTATTGCTGGAATGAATCGTGATGCTGTTAATTCTTTTATCCATGGTGATTTACAACTAGCAAATAGTGTTATTGTTCGAGATGATGATAGCAATCGTTTATATTTTCTTTTAGTAAGAATCTTGCGAACAATAATTCAAAACCCAAGTTTAAGTGAAAAGCTTGGAATTTCTCCTATTGATTGTTTAGATTATCGATTAGCAGCTAGTTTAATTGAAACTATAGGTGATTTATCAGTAAAAATTGCTTTAAAAACACTTGAACTAAATAAAATAAAAGCTTCGGAAGATGTGCAGAAATTAATGCAATCCCTGCAAAAAATAATTTTTGTTACCCATAAAAAAGCATTACAAGCTTTTATTAATAAAGATATTATTTTAGCTGATCAAGTACGCAAAATACGTGTTGAACTCGAACCTCTTTTTATTACTGTTGAAAATGCCTCAAAAAAAAATCCTGTTGAAGTTCTTTTTCAGATCTTAGCAACTATTTCCTTTATGAGACAAACATATGAAAATTGCGTAGATTTAGCCGATTTGGTTGTTTGATTACTTTGTTTATTTCTGTTAATGAAAACTCTTTTAGATCATGATGCAAACTCTCTTAATGAGCCGGGGTGGCGGAGTGGTTATCGCGCTGGCCTCGAAATCCCATTAGTGCATAATAGGGCCAATTAATACAAGAAAGCCAGTGGGCTATTTGCTCGCAGGGGTTCGAATCCCTTCCCCGGCGCTTTTTCTGGATCTAAAAACCAAACATAGTTTTTTTTGGTTTAGTGTTATCTGTTTCTCCATTCTGCTCTTCTTCGGATATATGATGAGCTACATGAATCCCTAATCCCGTAGCTGCTCCTGCGGATAGACCTAGCAAAAAACCAGTTAATTGAGTATACCCTGTAATTAATGCAAATATTACAATAGCATCAAAAGTAATTGCTATTGCTAAATAACCATAACACCATGTTTTGATACTGGTTCCTCTTGGCTCATTAATTCCTATTCCAGTCAATATACCAAACATTATTGCAAAACCTATTAATGCATAAATTAAATCATCAATCATTTTTTTTCCTTCTTTTTACTTTTTTTTCTCTTGCTTTTAATTATTTGATCTCTATTATTGTTTTTTGCTTCTAATCAAAGAATCATTTTTCTTAAACTTTGACCGTTACCTTTTTTACTTCTTTATTTAGCTCTTAATGAATGGTTGGTGACTAAGTTAACAACTTTTGATAAGAAGCATTGCCATAAATGGGCAATACTTCTTGACGAAAAGCGTCTTAAAATAAATAAAATCAAGAGTGCATTTACTGAAAATAATTTTGATAGTGTTCTCTCTTTTTTCTCTGAGGTAATCTCCGGATCTACCAAAGGAAAAAATAGTGATCCAGGATTAATTGGCTCCCTTTTATATCACATGGCAATGGTTTCAAAAATGGAGATGGAAACCACCCTCTTAACTAAAGAATTTAATATATCTTTTTTTGATCAAGTTGCTGTAAAAAAATATTATAATATTTTCCTTTCTGATGCAATTGAATTAAGTACTCCTTTTATTTCATTAGACATAAGTACTTTAACTCCAATTTTCGATGACCCCCTTGGTTCTTCAGAAAAACTAACACTTTTTGAGAGTTTATTTGATAAAACAAAAAAAATTAAAACTTTTTTTAATAATCATGACAAACAAGGAATAATCGCCCTTGAAAAATTGTTTGAAGAATGGGCTTACCAAATAATTTTGATGCGATTACGACAAGAATATGAAACTATAAAAGGACTATTTATATCAACGAAAATTGCGAAAAAGCATGGTCTTGTTCAACTGGAAAGAGCCATGAAAAAAGTTCAGAAACTTTTTGGCGAAGAAACTGTAAGTATTGCTCTTGATGTAACTCTTAGAGCTGGTTTACGTAGAGAAAAACTCAGAACAATCATGTTAAGTGATCATTACATAAAATATAAAATGAACATAGCTCAATTAGATGGCCGGATGGAATTTTTGAATTGCCCAATTTTTGGAACCCATAAATACATTTCTGATGCTCTTGAATTAGATAATTCGGTATCTGCTCTTTTCTGTAAATATTTTTGTTTTTCACATGCAAAAGCAATGTTAGAAACAGTTTTTCCTTTTCCTTTCACTATGTGGCATCCTAAAAGAATGGCAACTCATGGTAAATGCGATTTTTACTTAAAACTAGCACATTCACCTACAGCTGATCAAAATCAAAAATTTATCCCTCTAGTACTTTCTTGGAACATAACAAGAAAATGCAATCTGAAATGTTCCCATTGTTACATAAATGCAACTACTAAAGAATTAATAAATGAACTAACTACCTCTGAAGCAAAAAACCTCATTGATCAGATATCTGAAGTGAGTAGACCTCTCTTAATTCTCAGTGGTGGTGAACCTCTTTTACGTGCTGATGTTTTCGAACTTATCAAATATGGTGTATCAAAAGGTTTGAAAATGGGCTTAGGAAGTAATGGTAGTCTAATTGATAGCGTTGTTGCACATAAATTAAAAAAAGCGGGTTTAACTACCGTTTCAATTAGCCTAGACTCAAGTAAACCTGAACTTCATGATCAATTTCGTGGAGTTACTGGCTCTTGGAAAAAAGCTGTCAACGCTATTAAAGTTCTAAGAGAAAATAATTTACTAGTACAAGTAAATACAACTGTTACTCAACAAAATTATAAAGAAATAGACGAAATTATGTCACTCGCTGAAGATTTAGGAGTAGAAAACTTTCATCTTTTCTTTTTAGTACCTACTGGAAGAGGTGTAAAAATGACCGATATTTCCCCCTCAAAATATGAGGCAATGTTAAAAACAACCTTTGCTAAAACATCAAAACATAATCTAAACGTAAAACCCTCCTGTGCACCTCAATTTATGCGAATTGCTTTCAATGAAGGTTTAGATATGCGTCAATGGATTCGAGGCTGTATCGCAGGTTTATACTATTGCCGTATTTATCCTGACGGTGAAATAACTCCTTGTCCATATTTGCCTATAAAACTCGGAAATATCAGAGAAAAATCCTTCAAAGAAATCTGGTTTAATTCTGAATTATTTAATTCATTAAGGAATTTAAAATCTCTTAAAGGCAAATGTGGCTATTGTGAATATAATTCTTTATGCGGAGGTTGCAGAGCAAGAGCATATGGACTTACAAATGATTTCATCAGTTATTGCGGTGATTTACATGAACCCTCGGAATTGAAAGGAGATTATTTAGCTGAAGATCCTTGGTGTACCTATACTCCTAAAAAAAATAGTAAGGCATAACTCATAAAATTTATAAACAAAATTGAAACTAAAAACTTTACGTTTTAGAAATATATTTAAGCGAAGCACCCCTTTTTTGAATAACTAAAAAAGGTGCTTGAGGATGTCTGAAAATGGTCAAAATCTGGAAGTGGACCCATTTGAACATAGACTACCCTTTAAACTATGCTCTAGCTCATTTTCTTTTAGCAGTATTTTTTACTAAGAAAATAATAGCGGTTTTTAATAATCTATTTTTCTTCTTTAAAAAGACTCAATTTGTTACCTACTTACCTTTTATTTTTAAAAAAAGGGGGCCCTCTTTTTGTCCAATGTAGGTGGATCAAAAAGTTTTATTAGATTACTAAAAGAAACCTCTTTTGCCTATTTCTTTGGTCTAGGCGGAATCTTTGCTGGTTTTATGGTTGCCTCCTACTTGGGGATCTTTGATCTTGCACCTTGGACAATTGCTCTTTACCCGGTCCTTATTAGTGCTAAAGGTGTTACTGGTGGTCTTCTTAGTGGACGATTGAGTACAGCTTTACATCTTGGTACTGTACGTCCTAACTTTTTTAATAATACTCAGACTTTTTATACACTACTTGCAGCTTTAATTGTTTTAACATTAGTAACTAGTATGACTATTAGTTTATTCTCTCTTGTTTTTGGTCAATTATTTTGGGGCCTTACATTCATTGAATTTCCGGGAATTATTCTAGTTGTTGTAACAACAATGTCTATGGGCTTGCTTCTTTCCTTTATCACAATTAATATTGCTTTTCTATCATTCAAAAAAGGAGCTGATCCTGATATTGTTGTCTACCCGATAATGTCTACAGTTTCTGATATTTTTATTACTGCATGTTATATTTTTGTTTTAACTTTGTATTTTTATGGTGATATAGGTAATTTTTTTCTTCTTCTAATAAGTACCTTTGCTATCTTTGCTGCTATTTATGTGGGTTTGAAAAATTTCCATGACAAAGATTTTGTAAAAACTATTAAAGAATCCTTAGTTACGATGATATTTGTGGCTTTTATGGTAAATATAACAGGTACGGTCCTTCTAGGAATACGTACTTTTGTCGAAAATAGAAAAGAAATATACACAATTTATCCTGCGTTGATTGGTATGCTTGGAAATGTGGGCTCTGTAGTGGGATCCACTGCAACAACAAAACTTGCTTTAGGTTTACTTTCTCCATCTTTTTCTTCAATAAAACGACATATCAACAGTATTCTTAGTGCTTGGGGTGCATCACTTTTTATGTTTATTATCTTAGCTTTTCTTTCTTTGATACTTAACGGTTTATTCTCCTTCTCTTCCTTGATCCCTCTTGTTTTAGTTCTATCTTTAACTAATATCTTTGCAGTTTTAGCAATAGTTCTTTTAACCTTTTCAATTTCCATATTAACTTTTAAAAAGGGATTAGATCCAGACAATTTTGTTATTCCTGTTGAAAGCTCCTTTGCGGATCTCGTT
>PVMS01143059.1_pt1 | contig 21860 bp, 17 predicted proteins | sample 1853461 | NCBI WGS metagenome assembly PVMS01 (sample SAMN08582032, study PRJNA380276) | Marine sediment metagenome, whole genome shotgun sequencing project. | isolation source: ocean sediment barecode stripped | collected 2017 | reverse complement strand
GATGGTCTTCCGAATAGACTGTGATCATTTGCTGACCTTTGACTTAAACCGCACGCAGGTACCAGTCGAAATCGGTACTGCTGACGACATTATGAAAGCGGGCAGACTCGGAGCGTCGGTTGAGGACATACGACTTGCAGACTTCGGCGCCCAGGTATTCGGGCAACACCTTGCTGCGCGAGAACTTGTCGATCGCTGCGTACCATAGATTAGGCAGCTTGTTCTTCAGTGATATCACCTCGCCCTCTCTTACCATTCGGCCCGGGTCGCAACGATTTTTCAGTCCGTGGTGCACGCCGGCCAGGATTGCCGCAGTGACGAGATAGGGACTTGCATCGGCGCCAGAAACCCGATGTTCGAAGCGCAGGTTTTTCTCGTCCGACACGGGAATTCGTATGGCGACATTTCGATGATTCGCACCCCAGTTCGGCTCCACCGGTGCAAACATCTCCGGCCGCAGGCGGCGATACGAGTTCGCGTTTGGCGCAAATATCGCCGTCGCATCAGTCATCGTCTTCACAAGTCCCCCGACAGCATGACGCAGTCGTGCCGAGTAGGGCGGAGACGCCAGCTTTTCCTTGCTCTGGGAGAAATAGTTCTTCCGGTTCCTGTCGACCAGACTCATGTGGACATGTAAACCGGAGCCCGAGTCCTCTTCAAAGGGTTTCGCCATGAAGCAGGCGACGAATCCGTGTTGCCGGGCAACGGCTTTGATTGCTCGTTTCAGCAATACGGCATGATCACAGGCCAGAACCGGGTCATCGACGTGTCCCAGGTTTATTTCGAACTGTCCCGGGGCGAATTCGGACGTCGTCGTTCCTGCCGGAATGTTCTGGGCCGCGCAGACATCGATCAGATCGTCGAGAAAATTTTCAATGTCCCAAAGGTCATCGGGGTGATACACCTGAGGGCCTGGCTGAGGCCGCCCGATGCCCGGAACGAGAGAGGTTTTCTGTGTCGGGCGGTCAGTTTTGGCGTCGAGCAGGTAAAACTCCAGTTCGGCGGCCATGACGATGTCGAGCTTCATCTTCTGAAACGGCCGAATTGCGCGCTCGAGAACGGTTCGGGGATCTGCGAAAAATGGCTCTCCGTCGCGAAAGTACAAGCGGAACAGGGCCTGTGCAGTGGGTTTTGCAGCCCAGGGCACGGCAGCCAGACTGCCGGAAACGACATTGGCCTGTACATCGGGGTCGCCATCTTCGCCACCACCGTATGCCATGCCGGGGACTTCGTCGCCCAGAGTGTTGAGGAGAACCGCGCTTCCGGGCAGGCAGAAGCCATCGGAGAAAACCTTGCTGAATTCATTGCCGCGAATCCGCTTACCACGAAACACGCCGGTCGCATCTGTTATGAGCAACTCCATCGCATCCGTGCCCGGATGTCGTCTCAGATAGGAGCGTAACTCGGTCGGCCTGGTCTCGGCCTTTCGTTTAGCCATTGTTGGTATGTCCTCGGTGAGCTGACTATTCTTTCCGGTCCGGTAACTGTGCGGCGCGCCAGGCCAATGCGGCCTTGAGTCCCCGCGATTTTAGAATTTCGTTGAATGCTCGGGACTCTGGAGTCTCCGTCGTTTCTATTTCGATGTCTGTCTGCAGCGCCGCACGGAGTGCATCCTCCATGCCTGCCGTCCTGAGCGTGTCATTGATTGCTTTCTTGGTCAGCTTGACCGCGAGCGGGTCATTCAGTGCGATTTCACCGGCTAAAGCCCTGGCCTCCTGCAGCAAATCCTTTGCAGCAACAACTCGATTCACCAGGCCCATCGCTTCAGCGCGCGACGCATCGATGTCCGTCGCGCCCTGCAGCAATAATTCCTTCGCGTTCTTGAGACCGATTACCCAGGGAAGTATGAGGCAAACGATGCCGCTGCCGAATCGAACTTCAGGTGCCCCGAACTTACATCCCTCGGCCGCAATCGTAATATCGCAGACGGCTGAGATTTCCATGGAACTGCCAAGGCAGTAGCCATGTACGGCAGCGATGGTCGGCTTCGGACAATTCCAAAACCTCATGATGAGGTCGAAGTCGCGCTCCAAACCCTGCCGAGTAGCTTCCTGCCCGGACAGCTCGGTGTCAGCATCATCCGTCGAGAGATCGAAACCGGATGAAAAAGCCCGGCCATTGCCGGACAGCACGATGGCGCGCACGTCGTCGTCGCCTTCGCAATCATCCATTGCCTCGTTCAACTCATCGAGCATGGTGGCGTTTACGGCGTTCAATTTATCGGGCCTGTTCAGGCGGATCTCCGCGACGGGTCCTCGCTTGTCAAATTCAATGGTTGAAGAGGGCATCAATCGAGATTAGCACAGGGGTTTACGAGCACGTATCAATAATGTTTTTTTACGCGCCGCGACATATAGTGCGCCGATGGGCCACAGCCGGTGGGAGACTCAGGCTCGTCGTGCCATAATATGAAATATCACATCATAATATGGCACATACGAGATGACCGATATTCGTCCGCCGCAAGGCGCTCAGGCAGCACTCAGAGCCGTCAGGTTACTGAAACTCTTCACCATTGAGCGATCTGAAATGTCCCTGGCCGAGATCTGCAAATTGTCGGGACTCAACAAGACAACGACGCACCGCCTGCTCGGTGCCCTGCAAAGTGAAGGTCTGATTGAACGAAACGCACTGACTGCAGCGTATAGCCTGGGTGCCGGCCTGATGGCGCTCGGCGTTCAGGCGTTGGCGAGCAGCGATCTTCGGCGGCGCGTTCGACCCTTGCTCAAGTCCCTGGCCAACGAAACAGGCGAGACAGCGACGCTCGAGGTGCCGATTGGAGACAGCATGCTGATTCTTGACGAAGTGACGGGCCGTCATGTCGTGGGCGCGGCCGGAAACGTCGGTACCAGATGGCCTCTGCACGCGACCTCAACCGGCAAGGCCGTTTTGGCGTTCGAGGACAACGGGCTCGAGAGGCTTTCGACACCGCTCAAAGCGCTGACAACGAAGACGCTGGTCAGCAAGGATTCTTTTCAACCGGAATTGATTAATATTCGTCGACGCGGCTACGCCGTCACAGTCGACGAACTGGAGGACGGTTTCACCGCCGTTGCGACCGTCATCCGCGGAGCACTGGGTGATGTTCAAGGTGCGCTGTCCATCGGCGGGCCGACGCGCAGATTGACATCGGCAAAACGGGCGGAACTTGGCGCAGCGCTTCGCAAGACAGCATTGAGGCTGAACCCCGATATCTGACGGCGTGTTAGTATCCGCCCGGTGTTGGTGGCCAAGCAGGAACAAAAAAATCAAGAATCAAATCCTGTGCCTTGCGGCAATTCTATGCACGTGTAATTCCTTCGCGGATACTCCACAAATCGATGTGCCTTCCGTTGCGCTGACGAATGTGCCGACCGAGATCGTGGTTACTGGTGCGTCGCCCGATGCCGATATCGTACTAAGTGTCGGTGAATCGAATTACAACGCATCGTCGGATGCGACTGGCACCGCGAGGTTTTCCGACGTCCTGGTCGATAGTGCCGGCAAAGTTCGAGTTAGCACATCGTCAACCGACGGCGAATTGATTGAGGCCGAAATGCGCGTCATTCCCGGTTGGGTCACCATCACGCCGCCGCTTCTCGCCATATTCATCGCACTGACACTACGAAATGTTATTCCGGCGTTGTTAGCCGGCGTATGGCTGGGAGCCACGGCGCTGCGATCTTTTTCACCCGCCGGCATTCTGGGTGGTTTGCTCGACAGTTTTCAGTTGTATGTCACCGAGGCGCTGGCTAATGCCGATCATGCGGCGATCATCCTGTTCTCGTTAATGATCGGCGGCATGGTTGGCATCATCACGCGTAACGGTGGCATGGCGAGCATTGTGCGCATGATGGTCACTCGCGCCAAAACTGCCATCGGTGGGCAGGTCTCGGTGTGGCTGATGGGCATAATGATTTTCTTCGATGACTACAGCAATACGCTCGTCGTCGGAAACACGGCCCGCCCTCTGACGGATCACCTGAAAATCTCCCGGGAGAAACTTGCCTATATCGTCGACTCGACCGCGGCGCCGGTCGTCTGTATTGCATTGATAACGACATGGATCGGATATGAAGTCGGTCTGATTGGTGAAGCATTGCAAGGCATACCTGAGATCGAGGCCCCTGCTTACACCATATTCCTGCATTCGATTCCGTATAGCTTCTACCCGATTCTCGCCGTAATTTTCGTATTGGTGGTCGCATCGTCCGGGCGCGATATGGGGCCAATGTACGAAGCAGAGTTGCGGGCACGCAATGGCCAGGTATCCCCGGTGTCCGTGGACGAACTGCCGTCCATGCAGGGAGAGGAACTCGAGCCCAAAGCCAATATTCCCATGCGCGCGGTGAATGCATTCATTCCGCTGCTGGTATTGATCGCGGCACTTGTCGTGGGTCTGTACGTCACCGGCTACGGCGACGGCAAGTCGTTGTCAGAAATTATCGGCGACGCCGACGCATACAAAGCGATGATGTGGGCATCTTTGCTCGGTGCTTTGACTGCGGCAGTGCTGACCGTCGGTCAGGGCATCCTGAACGCACATGAAACCGTGGATGCCTGGTACGGTGGCGTTCGCGCAATGTTGTTCGCAATGATCGTCCTGGTGCTGGCATGGTCCTTATCCGCCGTCACCGGGCACCTGCATACGGCCGACTATCTGGTCACGACACTGGCAGACTCCTTGCCGGTCGCGCTGGTTCCGGCAACGGTGTTCATACTGTCGGCAATTACCGCATTTACGACGGGAACCAGCTGGGGAACGATGGGTATTCTGATGCCGCTCGTCATACCGCTAACCTGGGCGGTGATGACGATTAACGGCGTCGACGATCCCTCTCACATGCATATTCTGTATTCGGCCGTCGCGTGCAATCTGGCCGGTGCCGTTTGGGGCGACCACTGTTCGCCAATCTCCGATACGACTGTGCTCTCGTCTATGGCCAGCGGCTGCGATCATATAGAGCACGTTCGCACTCAGTTGCCTTACGCTATGCTGGTCGGCGCGGTCGGAATTGCCGTCGGCACGATTCCGGGTGGCTACGGTTTTCCGCCACTCCTGTCGCTGATCCTTGGCGTTATAATTCTCATCGCTGTACTAAGATACTTTGGTCGTAAGGTAGATTCATGAAACTACGATACAAAATCGCGAATGGTATTCTGATTTTCCTGGCGCTTGCGATATTCTCGCTGGGCCTCGTTCTAAGCCACAATGCCGACTGCGTACCAGCACCGAAAATCTCCAGCGAATCCCTATCCATGAAAGCCATTGTTTATCGTTGTTATGGGTCTCCCGATGTTCTTACCTACGAAGACATTGAAAAGCCGATGCCCGGCGACGACGAGGTCCTCGTCAAGGTTCACGCGGCGTCCGTCAATCCGCTCGACTGGCATTACATGAGAGGTTCGCCATACTTCATTCGCCTGGGATCCGGCGTGGGGGCACCGAAAGACATACGATTGGGCGTCGACTTCGCGGGCACAGTTGAGGCAGTCGGCAAAGATGTTGAGCAGTTCAAGCCGGGAGATGAGGTATTCGGCGGGGCGAACGGGGCCTTCTCCGAGTATGTGACGGTGCGTGACAGCCGGGCGCTGGCGATGAAACCGGCCAACATGACATTTGAGCAGGCGGCTTCCGTACCGATCGCGGCAATCACCGCACTCCAGGCGCTGCGTGACAAGGGAAAAATAAAGACCGGGCATAGAGTCCTGATCAACGGCGCATCGGGAGGCGTGGGTACGTTTGCAGTACAGATCGCCAAGTCATTCGGTGCCGAAGTGACCGGCGTATGCAGTACGCGCAACGTGGAGATGGTCCGATCAATCGGGGCGGATCACGTATTCGACTACAAGAAGGAGAATTACACGGAAAGCGGCAAACAATACGACCTGATCATAGACAATGTCGGTAATCATTCACTGTTAGCGAACAGACGGGTTCTTAGTCCCGAAGGCGTTCTTGTCATAGTTGGAGGAGCAGGCGGTAACTGGCTCGGACCGTTAATACGTCCGATAAAGGCATTGCTGTTGTCGCCATTCGTGGGACAGGAGTTCGTCCTTATTCTGGCGCAACTGCGTCAGGAAGATCTGGCCATCCTGGGTGACCTCATGCAGGCTGGCACGGTGACGCCGGTCATCGACAGGAGTTACCGCTTAAGCGAGGTTGCCGCCGCAATCCGCTATTCGGAAGAAGGGCACGCTCGCGGAAAAATAGTAGTTGATCTGGAATAAATCCACGCTTAAGCAAGCCGTATCCAGGCAGACTTGCTTTGCGTGTATGACAGCAGGCTCTCGATGCAGTTGTCACGCGCGTTACCAGACTGCTTATATCCGCCGAAAGGTTGCGTCATGTCGCCTTCATCGAAGCTGTTGACCCAGATAATGCCCGCTTCGATATCCTTGACGAGCCTGTGGGCCCGGCTGAGATCCTGAGTCCATATGCCCGCCGCAAGCCCGTAAATCGTGTCGTTGGCAATCGATATTGCCTCCTCGACGTCGTCGAAGGGTATGACCGATGCGACAGGGCCGAATATTTCCTCTCGTGCGATACGCATGGAGTTGTTCACGTTAGTGAACAAGGCCGGATTGATGAAAGCGCCCTTCAGGCCATCCGGTTGATCGCCACCAAAGCGGAGTTCCGCGCCTTGTTCTTTGCCCGATTCGATGAACGATAGGACTCGCTGCTGTGCTTCGTCGGTCACTAGCGGCCCGAGGTTGGTCTGCGGATCGAGCGGATCGCCCGGCACGTACGCGTCCTTCCCTTCAGCGACAAATCTCTCCACGAATTCGTCATGTATTTTCCGGTCCACGAGTAGTCGCGAGCCGGCATTACAAACCTCACCCATGTTGGCAAATACGCCGTCATACGCGGAGGTTACTGCACGATCGAGATCGGCGACGTCCGACATGAATATCTGAGGCGTCTTGCCGCCGCATTCCAGTGAAACGCGTTTCATGTTCGACTGGCCTGCATACTGCAACATCAGCTTGCCGACCTCGGTCGATCCGGTGAACGTGACTTTATCCACGTCGTTGTGCAAGGCCAATGCTCGCCCGGCTACCTCGCCGATGCCATTGACAACATTGAATACACCCGGCGGTCCGCCCGCTTCGATGAACAGCTCGGCAAGTCGCAGGCAAGACAACGGTGCCTGCTCTGCGGGTTTCAATACGACCGTGTTGCCGGCGCATAGAGCGGGTGCAAATTTCCAGGTCGCCATCAGCATCGGATAATTCCATGGTGAAATTGCCCCGACGACGCCTATTGGCTCTCGTAAGACGTAGTGCAGCACATCTTTTTCCGTATTGGTGACTGAACCCTCCATCTTGTCTATATATTCGGCCATGAACTGGATCGTCTCGATGACGCTGGGAACATCGACGTTCACCATGTCTGAAATTGGTTTGCCCATGTCCAGTGTGTCGAGAACGGCCAGTTGCTCCGCATTCTCGTCAATCAGTTTGGTGAAGCGATACATGAGTTCCATGCGCTCTCTTGGCACCATGCGCGACCAGGGGCGAAATGCCTTGCGTGCCGCGACTACTGCGGCATCGACGTCCTTCGCATTTGCGGCCGATACACTCGCAATCGCTTCAAGGTTGGCGGGATTGACAGTTTCAAATCTCTCGCCATCGATCGCGTCGACGTAATCTCCGCCGATAAACAACCTTGTCTCAGGCTTGCTCAGTGCCTTGTCGGCGAGGCCCTGCCAATTTTTATGTGTTAATTCTGTCGCCGTCTGAATGCTCATGGTCTTTACCTTTCGTGTTTTTCGGCGCAACCGATTACCAGTGCGTCGACCGCGATGCTGGCGCTCTCGCCAACGATTACAGGATTGATATCTATCTCGGCGAGATTATCGCTCAATGCGTAAACCATCGCAGAAAACTTTGCTGCCATATCGCAGAAGGACTCTATGTTGCAGGAATTCATGCCGCGCAGCCCGTCGAGAAGCGCTCTGGATTTCAGCCCAGCGAGCATATGACGTGCCCAATCGGCATCAAACGGTGGCAGGGCGAAAGCCACGTCTTTGTGCAGTTCGGCGTGAATACCGCCGAAGCCGAGCAAGACAACCGGCCCGAACTGAGGATCCTGTTTGCATCCCAACAGCATCTCGACGCCGGCCGAGAGCATCGGTGCAACCAGCACTCGGGGGCCGAGCCGTTCACTGATATCGCGATAGGCGGCGAGAAGCCGCTCCTCGGAATCGAGACCGAGCAGGACGCCATTACGATCCGACTTGTGCACAAGTTCCGGCGCCGCAGTCTTTAGCACAAGCGGATAGTCAAGAACGCCGGTTGCAGCGAGTACGGCCGACTCCGATTCGGCGATGACGCTTGCGTTGGCAGGCACGCCGAAGTCACGCAGCATCTTGCAGGATTCTGACTCGTCGAGTCGCGCGTTTGCTTCAAGCTTGCTGGCCCATCGTTCGATCGCCTTCCTGGACACATCCGGCGGAGACGATCGTGGGCGTAACAGAAAATCCCGGTAGGCCAGGAGTCCGCGTACGCCGACGAGAAACGCTGACACGCCATCGACGACCGGAAAACCCGCGTGCGTTGTTGTCAGGACCAGTGGATCACTGCCGCTACCCTGTCTTGAGGAGACGAGCGCAACTGGTTTGTCGGTTTCGGCATGTGCCCGCTGCATGTAACTGACATAGCCGGAGTAGATACCGCCACCTGGTGCGCGATCATGTACGACGGCGGCGATGGCCGTGCCCGGATCCCGCATCATTGCAGTCAGGCATCGCGTCACTTGCACGTCGCTATTTGGCCCGCCGCGGCTCCATGCGTCCAGTGGATTGACGGCTGGCAACTCGGGATCGAGGTTTCTTTCGAGTTCGTCGACGGTTTCCTGGGTGAGTTCAACCAATGGCACATTCTCTGCATCGGCCAGGTCGATCATGAGTTGTCGCTCGCCGCCGGAGTCGTGAATTGACACGAGTCCACCTTCGCCCAATGGGTTGAACGCTGCGAACAGAATCAATGCTGTTGCCAGCTCTTCCATGTCACGCACACGCTGCACACCATAGTGGTCGAACAGCGCGTCGTAAGTCGCGTCATCGCCTGCGATTGCACCGGAGTGGGATTCGGTCAACTTCACGGATTTAGCAGTCCGGCCGACCTTAATCGCGACAATCGGAATCCGCTTGTCGTTGGCTTTCTGCAGCGCGGCACGAAACCCAAGCGGGTTTCTTGCCGTCTCGACAAACAGGCCGACGACCCGTGTTTCGGGCTGCTCGATCGCAAAGTCGAGATACTCGTCCATTGACACGCTGATCTCATTGCCCGTCGAAACCGCCAGGTTAAAGCGAATGCGTTCCTCGCAATCGATAATGCCGCACATGCCGGAACCGGAATGGCTGATCAGACTGACGTTGCCGGGTGGCTCATGCATCCTGCCGTCAAAACCACAGGCCAGGACTCGATCGCGCACATTGTAAAAGCCCATGCCGTTGGCGCCGCAGGCGATCAGGCCGGCATCCTTGATCTTTTTGCTGACCCGTGATTTGAGATCGGGCGTCGTGTCATCGTCGATGACAAGCGTGGACATGATCGAAACGGCGGGTGCGCCGATTTCGATCGCATCGTCGAGCAGAGCCTCGACACGATTGTCGCCCACACAGAAAATAACGAGGTCGGGCGTTTCTGGCAATGACACGAGATCCGCATAACACCTCAAGCCCAAGAGCTCCCTGTAGCGCGGATTGACCGGATAAATAGTCCCCGGATACTGGCCTCGAGTCAGGTTTTGCAGTGTCTCCTGTCCGAGCGAATATTCACGGTCGGACGCACCGACGACCGCGATCGATTTCGGGCGGAGCAGAGGATCGAGACGATGCGTCATCGTGACGCTGTCCTGCCGGCGACTGGCTCAATAGACACCGGGCGGTGTCACGCGACGCCGTTCCGGGTCCCAGAAAGGTTTGTCGACGACTTCGGCCTGGGCCATCATGCGTGACCAGTGCATCTCACGCTGATAGTAGATTTCGACCCACAGCGTGTCGCCGACAGCGCCGTACGGTGTTCTGACCGTGCCGATAGCAACGTTATGCTTGCAGATGGGCGACCAGGCAGCCGACGTCACAAATCCTACCTGTTTGTGACGACCGTGCTTCTTCGCATATATATAGGAGTGCGTTGCCGGTTTGTTGCCTTCGATGTCGAGCTTGACCAGTCGCCAGGTCGAACCGCGACGATGCTCCGCTGCGAGTGCGCGGCGACCGTTGAAATTGGCTTTCTTGAAATCGACGAGCCAGCCAAGCCCGAGTTCGAACGGCGAGCGCGAGCGGCCAGCGCGGACGGTTGCAATCGCCGGCAGAAAATCCTCGTAGGCAGCGAGATAGCCGGCTTCGATTCTGGCTTGCTCCAGCGCCGAGGTGCCAATTGCCATGATGCCGTGATGCTTGCCCGCGTCGAATAAAGCATCCCAGAGCGCTTCCGCCTTGGCGGGATCCAGCCAGAGTTCGTAGCCAAGATCGCCAGTAAAACCGGTACGCGACACCATCAGGTCCGTGCCTTCGAAATCGAAGTTCATCAGTCCAAAGAGTTTAAGTTTCTCAATGCCGTCCAGCCCCAGGTTGCGCAATACACTGTATGAGGTCGGTCCCTGTACGGCCAGAGAAGCGATGTCAGCGGTTTCTTCCTTGATATCCACATCGAAACCAATGGCCGAGGCGGCGAGCCATTCCATGTGTCGCTCTTGCGAACAAAGCCTGTATTCGCCTTCCTTGAGGTGGAATATAGTGCCGTCGTCAATCACCTGGCCCTGGTCGTCGCACCAGACCGCATAGCCCACACGCCCGGGTTTGATCTTGCGCATGTCGCGGGTAACAAGCCGATCGATGTAGTCGAGGGCGTCCGGGCCGGTGATCCGGTACTTCGTCATCGGTGTCAGGTCGAATACGCCGGTGCTGTTACGAATCGCAAAATATTCGAGTTCCGCATCATAGAACGCGTCCGCACTCGAATATCCTTTCCACTCGTGCCATTGATTAAGCTTGTCGATTTTCGCCTGACGAGGATAGAACGGCGACTTCTTTCGATCTTGCTGGACTTGCGGAATTGTCATGCCGCCTTCTCCCTGCTAAGGATTACCCGAGCCGCGTTTCTGCCTGCCGCGCCGCTCACTCCACCACCGGGATGTGCTCCTGCGCCGCATAGATACAAACCATCCAGTGGCATCGCATATTGGGCGGCGCCGCCGACCGGACGGACGAACAGGAATTGATCGAGCGTCAGCTCGCCGTGATGCCAGTGACCCCCGCTGATATGAAATTCTTTTTCGATGTCTGCCGGCGTCAATAACTCCGATGCCGTAACCCGTTGCGGCAGATCGGGCGCATACTCGGCGAGCTTGCTCAAGGTTGTTTTCATAAATTCATCACGAGCAGCATCCGTCCAGCCGCCCTTCAAATCGTACGGTGCGTACTGAACGATGGCGGAGAGGACGTGCTTGCCGGTTGGTGCAAGCGACGCGTCAAGAAAACTCGGGAATGTGACCTCAAGTACCGGCTCGGGTGAAAATTCGCCGTACTTGGCCGGATTGAATGCACGCTCGACGTAGTCTTCGTCCGGTGCAATGATGAGGCGTTCGCCGAAGTCTTTTTTGCTCAGTCCTTCGATCGTCGGCAGGCCATCCAGCGCCAGATGTAATTTAGCTGCGTTGCCGCGCATACGGATATTGTGTACGCGTCGCGTAAAGCCGGTCTCGACGTTTCGCGGCGAAACGAGTTTCATGATCGTCGATTTGGGATCTGCGTTCGATACGACCAGCCAGCTGGAAAACTTTTCGCCACTTTCGGTTTCGACGCCAGCGGCACGGCCGTTTTCGACAACAATTCGTTTGACCGGCATGCCGGTCCTGATGGTTACGCCACGGTCACGGGCGCAATGCGCGAGTGCTTCGGTGACGCTGCTCATGCCACCTGTCGGCGCACTGACTTTGCCGTGGTCGCCGCACAGACGATAAAGGTAGGTCAGAATCGTGTTGGGCGACCGCGGCCCCATGTGAGTGCCGAGCACGGCATCGACGCTCAACGCGCCTTTCAGCAACGGATCCTCGAATCTTTCCACCAGCTCGTCGAATATATTGATGCCGATCAGGCGTATGAACTCCCGCATCTCGGTCTTGCCAAGCATTCGTATATCAAGACCGAATCTGGTCAGCGTCAGCAAATCCCCGCTGCTGAAGTTCGCGAGCCGGGCGGGAGCCTTGTTCATATACGGTTGTATGAGATCGGCGAAGCGTGTCATACGCTTGTGGAATCTTTTATAGCTCTCGGCATCCGCATCACTAACGCCAGTCACCTGGTCGCCTGCCAAACGAACGTGCTGGCCGTCAGGAGAGAGCGCAATGGTTTCCATGTCCCTGGATGCATAATTAATCTTGAGTCCCAGGTCTTTGACGACTTTTGGCTGAAGCTGGTACAGCAGGTGCGCGCAGGCGGATACCGCATAACCGTCCGCGAACGAACGTGTGATCGCAGCTCCTCCCACCAGATCATTGGCCTCGAGGACGAGGACACGTTTACCGGCTTTCGCAAGTAATGCGGAACAAACCAGACCGTTATGGCCGGCCCCAACGACAATGGCATCGTATCGCTCAGACATCTCAGTCATCCCCGAAGTTTTCTGGCACGGTATTCGCGCGCTTTAGGTCAAACAGGATTTCTCGCGCTGCGTTCGCGCCCGGCGCGGCCATCACGCCGCCGCCCGGGTGTGTGCTCGAGCCACACATATAAAGACCAGCGACCGGTGCACGGTATTGCGCGTAGCCCGGGACCGGCCGGTTAAACATGATCTGATCCATGGTGAGCTCGCCGTGAAAGATATTGCCCTCGGTGAGTCCGGATTCGTTCTCAATTTCTTCCGGTGTTCTGACTTCGGCGTGCAGAATCAGGTCCTTGAAATCGGGGCTGTATTGCGCGATCTGATCGATAACCGTCTTGCCAAAGGCCTCTTTTTCTTCAGGTTTCCACGGGCGACCTTCGATATTTGGCGGACAATACTGCACAAAACAGCTCATGAAGTGTTTGCCAGGCGGAGCCATCGTCGGATCGCTGATAGTCGGAATAACCATGTCGACGTAGGGGTCTTTGGACCAGGTACCGGCTTTCCAGTCGTCATATGCACGCTCCATGCGTTCCATCGAATCGATGAAATGCATGTCGCCGTCGAGTAGCGGGCTGCCTTTCGGCAGGGCAGGGAAGCTTGGCATGCCATCCAGTGCGATGTTGATTTTTCCCGACGAGCCGCGGATCTTGAAATTCTTCACACGGTGATAGAAGTCGGCAGGAAGATCGTTCTCATCCATGCACTTCAGGAAGGTGCGTTTAACGTCCATGCCGGATACGACGACACGTGCATTTATCTCTTCGCCGCTTTCAAGCGCGACGCCTTTGACCTTGCCGTTCTTGACGATAATCTGATCGACACCCGCATCTCGTCGAATCTCACCGCCATAAGACTGGAACGCGCCGGCAATGGCTTTCGCTACAGCGCCCATGCCGCCGCGGGCATAACCCCAGGCACCGATGTTGCCGTCCACTTCGCCCATGTAATGGTGCAACAAGACATAGGCCGTGCCGGGCGAATGAATTCCCAGTGCGGTGCCGATAATGCCGCTGCCGGAAAGTGCTGCTTTGATGACATCCGTTTCGAAATACTCGTCGAGAAATTCGGCAACGCTCATCGTCCAGAAGCGAATCGTGTCGTACATGCGTTGTTCACCCATCTCGTAGAACTTGCTGCCGAGATGGGCCAGGCCTTTGAGGTCTTTCGGCTTGAACGAGGTTGGGTCTGCTGGTGTCCGCAACAAGAAGTCGCGTATGAAGCGGCACTGCCGCATCACGTCGGCGGAGTACCGTTCGTATGCATCCGCATCTTTGATTGAAAAGCGCGAATATTCTCTATGGTGTATTTCCGGGTCGTTGTAACTACCCAGATAATCGCCGTTTTCCATGAACACCGTGCCGCCGCCATAGGGCGTCACCTGAAGACCGTGTCTCGATAACTCCAGCGAGCGGAAGATCTCCGGTCGCAAAAGGCTGCAAACATAAGAGCAATTCGAATAGATCCAGTCCTTGTATAGATTGCGACTCACCGTCGCGCCACCGATGTGGTCGTTCTTCTCCACGCACAGAACGTCCAGGCCGGCCTTGGCGAGAAAGGCGGCGTTCGTCAGGCCATTGTGGCCGGCACCAATGACGATGGCGTCATATATTTTCATTGGCAGCTTGTCCCTGTTGCACGTTGCTGAGTTGTTATTGCTTACGCGGTCGAAATTTTGCGGCGTTCAGACGGCAGCATGTTGAGCGTAATGTCCACTGCCGTTTCAAATTTGTCCAGCGTTTCCTCGAGGCATTTTACATCGTGAGCCTCGCAAATAAACCATGGTTCCCGCGAATCCGGTTCGACCAGAATGCCGAGTTCATGCAACTCGGGCGCTAACGCGTCATAAAACTGGTAATCAGTATTCACCCAGTCCCGATAGTTATTTGGTGCAACATCACTAAAGAACAGCCCGATCATCGATGGGTGACCCACGAAACAATGCGGGATATCTCGAGGGGCAAGAATTTTGTGTAGCCCTGCCTGGAGATCGCGGCCATATTTTTCGACGTTGGCCAGTGCATCAGTTTCGTCCAGAATTTCAAGTGTCCTTTTTGCGGCAGACAGAGATACCGAGTGACCGGTAAAGGTGCCGCCATGAACGACTCCGTCGCCGAACTTCCTCATGATTTCCTCACGACCCGCGACTACCGATAGCGGATAACCGTTGGCGACAGCCTTGGCGAATGTGCATAGGTCGGCCCTAATGCCGAGCAACTCCTGAACACCGCCTTTGGCAACGCGAAATCCGGTTTTCACCTCGTCGATTATCAGCACGACGTTGTACTTGTCGCACAACGATCGAACGTCTTGCATGTATTCTCGTGTCGCAGTCACGCTGCAGCAGTTGCCCATTATTGGTTCGACAAGAAACGCGCCGATGTCGTCAGCGTGTTTCTTCAATATGTCTTCCAGTGCATTTGCATCGTTGAGAGGTACGGAATGAAAAAGCGGCTTGATGATTCCGGGCACGCCTTCTCCCGAAGGAAGCACTTGTGGATCACCGTCTTCGGGTTTCCACTTCTCGACGTCTGAATACCAAAGCACCTCATTGAAAATGCCGTGATAACCACCCTCGACCACAATGTGGCCGTCTTTGCCCGAGTACGCGCGCGCAACGCGCAGGGCAGCCATGACTGCCTCAGTCCCCGAGTTTGAAAATCTTACGAGTTCCGCAGTGGGCACCATCTTGCCGATCCGATCTGCGACTTCGAATTCGAGCTCGGTAGCGAGAGCAAAGACACCGCCGATCTCTATGCCTTGTCTGGCCGCCTCATCTACCCGGGCGTCGGCATAGCCCAGGATGGTCGGGCCATAGGCGAGGCGGTAATCGACATACTCGTTGTCGTCAATGTCCCAGATTCGCGCACCCTTGGCGCGCTTCACATAAATGGTCTTGTCCTCGCCCCAGTATCGGAAATTCGAGGAAACGCCCAGCGGCATTCGCGCCAGGGCTTTTCGAAATTGTGCATTGGATTTTTTCAGGATCCGCATAAATCCCCCATGTTGCTTGAGTCCGCATAGGGTCTCATGAATGAGGGGCTGAAGTCCAGAAAAATGAATGAATAGTCATTCATTTTGTGGCAGAATGTGACCTGGCAGGCAAGGAGTGCAGAACAGAAAATGGTGGTTGCGGCAGTCAAATCCGGGCGCACGGCGTCGAAAGAGGCGCGTCGTCAACAGCTCATTGAGGCGACGATCAAGTGCATCTCCAAAAAGGGTATCGGCAGTACGACGCTCGGTGACGTTGCGTCGGAAGCCGGCTTGTCACAAGGCATCGTCAACCTGCATTTCAAGAGTAAAGACAATCTCTTCAACGAGACACTTCGATACCTGGCGGACGAGTACAAGTCCCTGTTCGAGAAAACGTTGCAAAAGGCGGGTCCTGGTGCCGCCGAAAAATTGCTGGCGTTAATGGAACTCGATCTCAAGCCGTCAGTATGCGACCAGACGAAGCTCGCCGTGTGGTTCGGCTTCTGGGGCGAAGTAAAGGCGATGCCGACGTATCGCAGGATGTGCAACGACTATGATCGCGGCTATGACGAAGTGCTCGAAGGACTGTGTAAGGAAATCATTGCCGAGGGGAATTACAGGAATGTCAGTGCCAGAAACGTCGCCGAACTCCTGGCATCGCTGACCAACGGATTTTGGTTGTCTTGCCTGATCAGTCCGAAGAACTGGGATCGTCACATGGCGCTGGAGTCGGTGAAAGACTATCTTAAGTCCGTCTTCCCGAATCACTATTGAGGCAAGGTGCAGGATCGTGAAAATCGAATTGAATGAAAGTGCCCGGGAATGGCAAAAGACGGCACGCGAATACGCAGACGAGTATTTGAAGCCACACGAAGTCGAGGCGGAGCTGAACGCCGGCGTTCTGCCGCCCGAGGTGGTCGATCGACAGAAGAAACGCGCGATCGAACTCGGCTTCAGCGCGATAGATGTCCCCAAGTCCTACGGCGGACTGGAATTGTCGATGGTGGAGCAGGTTGCCATCTGGGAACAGCTGGGCAGAGTTACCAATGCGCTGTCGTGGTGTTTCTCCGAGCCGCAGAGCTGGATGTTCGACGCATGCAGCGAGGAGCAGATCGAGAATTTCATACTGCCGATGATGCGCGGCGAGAAGAAGGACTGTTATGCGATAACGGAATCAGGCCCCGGTTCCGATGTTTCGGCACTCACGGCGACCGCGACAGTATCAGGCGACGATTACATTCTGAATGGCGAAAAATGGTACGTGACCAGCGCCAATCTCGCTGACTTCTTCTGGTTTCAGGCGCAGTTGCCAGAGGAGGGTGATGACGCCCTGTTCCTCGTCGATCAGGGAACCGAAGGTATCGAGATGATAGCGTCGCCATTGTTCAGCCACAGCTATGCGGCTCATCATCCGACCTACCAGTTTTCCGATGTCAGAGTGCCTGCCGGCCGCCGTGTTGGCAGCTGCGGAGATCAGATGGCATATACCAAGAGCTGGTTTCGGCATGAAAGACTCATGATCGGTGCCCGCAGTTGTGGCGCAGCAGCGCGCCTCATCGAAGACGCGAGCCAGTTTGCCCGGGAGCGCATGGTCGGCGGTGAGCCTCTCATCGAGAAGCAGGCGATACAGTTCATGCTGGCCGACAGCGCGACCGAACTGTGGGCGGCTCGGCTGATGACTTTCGAAGCTGCCAAAGCGCAGGATCAGGGCGAAGACGTGAAGCGACTTCACAGTCGATGTTCGATGGTAAAGCTCTACGTCTCGGAGATGGCCAACCGGGTTGCCGATCGGGCAGTACAGATATTCGGCGGCCGCGGATATATGCGCGAGAATGTCGCCGAGCGTTTTTTTCGCGAGCTGCGGGTCGATCGCATCTGGGAAGGCACGAGCGAGATACAGCGCCTGATTATCGCCCGTGGCATTCAGAATCGGGGGCTCGACGAACTGTAAACACTAGACCTGATCATCCTCAGGTGTTGAAATCGGAGCCCTATGGATATTCAGGCTAATGTCCTTCTAGCGGTCTCCTTCACATTGCTGGCATCCTGCAGCACAGATCGCACAGCCGAGACTGCTGATTCAGCCAGCGGCGAAAATGTCGTCAACGTTTATAACTGGGCGGAATACATCGCGCTGGATACGATTGACAAATTCGAAGCCGAGTACGGCATCAAGGTCAACTACGATGTTTACGACTCAGCTGAAGTCCTCGACGTCAAGCTCCTGGCGGGCAACAGTGGTTACGATGTCGTTATTCACAGCAAGCAGTTCGCATCGAGACTGGCACCAATCGGTGTTTTCGAAAAACTGGATTATTCGCGCCTCGATAACATCCGAAATATGGATCAGGACCTTATCGCAAGGATAGACGTTTACGAAAGGACGAATGGCTTCGCGATTCCGTACCACTGGGGTACCACCGGTTACGCCTGGAACGCGGAAATGGTTCGAGAAAGGCTACCGAATCATCCGATGGATAGCGGTGATGTGATTTTCGATCCGGAAGTCGTGTCAAAGCTCGCCGATTGTGGTGTGAGTTTTCTCGATGGTCCGACCGATATGTTTCCGATGGTGCTCGCCTACCTTGGCAGAGATCCGAATGCGCTCGATGACGAGAATCTCGCCGCGGCCGAGGCGCAGCTGAAACTCGTGCGCCCGTACGTTCGCTATTTCAGCAATCAGAAAATGGCGACAGACCTGGCGAACAAGGAGATTTGCGGAGCGATGAGCCCGTCTGGTGATTTCCTTACAGCCATGCTTCGCGCAAAACAGGCCGGTCTTGACATGGACCTTCGCTACACAATTCCAAAGGAAGGGTCCGGACTCTGGGTTGACGGCGTGTTTATGCCGGCGGACGCGCCGCACAAGGACAACGCCTATCTGTTCATGAACTTCCTGATGCGTCCTGATATCGCCGCCGACATCGCCAAGGAAGTCTGGTACGCAAATGTCAACAAGGCATCATGGGCGTTGATGAGCGAGGAAATGCTCAGGCATCCGGCGATCTATCCGCACGAAGCGACTTTCGATATTACCTATCAAATATTGTCGGCGGACCCAAAGAGGGAACGGCCGCGAACACGTGCGTTTGCGCGGGTCAAGAGTGGCATCTGACTGAAATTAATCCTGCGACAAAAATTACAAATGTCAGGAAACAGCAACAGCAATACAGATTCGTTCATCCAGATAAAGGATGTCAGCAAGCATTTCGGCGACTTCGTCGCCGTCGATTCGGTAAACCTCGAAATCGGCCGCGGTGAACTATTTTGCATCCTCGGCGGATCCGGCTGCGGCAAATCGACCTTGCTCCGTATGATGGCGGGCTTCGAGACGCCGACCAGCGGCCGCATTCTGATTGACGGCGTCGATATCACGGATCAGGCACCTTATCACCGGCCGGTCAACATGATGTTTCAGTCATACGCAATTTTTCCGCACATGACGGTGGAAAAAAATGTCGCTTACGGGCTCGAGAAAGACAGGGTCCCCAAAGATGAGCTACAGACACGCGTCACGGAAATACTGGATCTCGTGAAACTCACCGAGTTTTCGAATCGTAAGCCGGACCAGTTGTCGGGCGGGCAGAGGCAGCGTGTCGCGTTGGCCCGGTCCCTCGTTAAACGACCCAAGGTGTTGCTACTCGATGAACCACTTGCGGCACTGGACAGGAAACTGAGGGAACACACCCAGTTCGAGTTGATGAACATACAGGATGAACTGGGAATCACCTTCGTCGTGGTTACTCACGACCAGGAAGAGGCGATGATACTGTCCACCCGGATCGCGGTCATGGACGAAGGCAGGTTCGAGCAAGTCGGCAGGCCCAAGGAAGTTTACGAGTATCCTGCCAACCGCTTTGTTGCCGATTTCATCGGCAACATCAACATGTTCGAGGGCACAGTAGATTCCGTCACAGACGGTAGTATTTCCGTCAGTGCTGACGAAGCGGATTCGCCACTGAGCGGGCTCACTGACAGGTCAATGCAGATCGGCGACAAGGTCTGCATCGCCGTCCGGCCCGAGAAAATCTATATCAGCGACAATGAGCCCGCAAATCCGGAAGACACGCGTTTGGCCGGTGTCGTTCACGACCTCGGCTACTTTGGCAATCTGTCTATTTACCGCATTCGTCTGAAGTCCGGCAAGATCGTGCAGGTAAGCGCACAAAACCGTCGGCGATCGGCCGAACGGCATCTCGAGTGGGACGACGAGGTGTTTATATCCTGGCGACCCCGCAGTGCGGTCGTCCTGACGGATTAACGAAGTGATTACGGGCAGCGAAGGTGGGCGCGACAACCTGTGGCAACGATTTGCGGTTGCTATCCCTTATATCTGGTTACTTGTTTTCTTCCTGGCGCCGTTCGCGATCATCATGAAAATCTCCACGGCGGATCCGATCATTGCGCAACCACCGTTTACGCCGATGTTCGATGATGACGGTATGTTCGTCGCCAGTCTGGATAGCTTCAAATTCCTGCTGACCGACAAACTGTATGGCATCACCTATCTGCGGTCGGTATTGATGGCCGCATCGGCGACAATACTATGCCTGTTGATCGGCTTTCCCATGGCCTACGCTATAGCGCGTAGCAGCTCTGCTGCGCGCAGCATCTTGTTACTACTCATCATACTGCCGTTCTGGATTTCATTTTTGTTACGCGTGTATGCCTGGATGGGGCTTCTTAACAATTACGGCGTTATCAACAATTTCCTGATGTGGCTGGGTGCCATCGATCAACCAATTCCTATCATGTATACGGATTGGGCGATCTACATTGGCCTCGTCTATTCCTACCTGCCATTTATGATCCTGCCCCTGTATGCAACGCTCGAGCGTATGGATATCGACCTAGTTGATGCAGCATTGGATCTCGGTGCGAGGCCCAGTCAAGCGTTCCGGGATGTCACCTGGCCGCTTGCGCGCCCCGGCGTGATTGCCGGATGTATGCTCGTTTTCATTCCTGCGATGGGCGAATACGTCATTCCCTATTTGCTCGGCGGCCCGGAATCACTCCTGATCGGCCGGGTATTGTTCGACGAGTTCTTCGTCAATCGTGACTGGCCGCTCGCCTCGTCGGTCGCGATCGTGTTGCTAATGTTGCTCGTCATTCCGATCGTGTTCCTGCAACGAAGCCAGGCAAAAGATGCCGAGGCTGCGACATGAACCGCAAGCGCTCGCGGTTCCTCTTGTCTGTTCTGGCCTTTGGTTATGCTTTTCTGTACATACCGCTGTTGTCGGTGATGTTCTATTCCTTCAACGACTCCCGGCTGGCGACCGTCTGGGGTGGTTTTTCGACACGCTGGTACGGCGAACTCTTCAAGAATGAGCAAATTCTCGACGCCGCTTTGCTCAGCCTGCGTATCGCCGTAACGGCTGCGACTCTGGCGACCGTGTTCGGCACGATGGCCGGCCTGGCACTGACACGGTTCGGAAAATTTCGTGGCCGCACGCTGTTTTCCGGGATGATTACCGCGCCGCTGGTCATGCCGGAAGTCATCACCGGACTGTCTTTGCTTCTCTTGTTCGTCAGCCTCCAACAATTCATCGGTTGGCCGGCGCAGCGTGGCTTCATGACAATTTCGATCGCCCATACGACATTCGCGATGGCATTTGTCACGGTTATCGTTCAGTCGAGGCTATCCGGGATGGATCAGTCCCTGGAGGAGGCCGCGATGGATCTGGGTGGTAAACCATTGCGTGTGCTTTTCGATATCACCTTGCCGCTCATCGCACCCGCGATGATCGCCGGCTGGCTTCTGGCATTCACGCTATCGCTCGACGACCTCGTTATTGCCAGCTTCGTATCCGGTCCTGGCAGCAGTACCTTGCCGATGGTTATTTTCTCGAAAGTGAAACTAGGCGTAACGCCGGATATCAATGCGCTGGCGACATTGATCATCTTATTCGTCAGCGTCTGCGTAATCCTCGCCTTTCTCGCTGCCCGGCGGGCGCAACGTCAATCAGAAATACACAGGCAAACGGCGGCCAAGGCATAACAATCCAGCCGTGCAAAGCCAGTCCTGAGCTTGTTTCCGACGTCACATTTTCGCCTTGCAATCCCGTGAAATCGAACCAAAATGTGATGTTTGTCAATATTTAACATAAATCTTCTTGATATCTTTGCCAGCGCAACTGTACTTGGGAGCCGTCAATGAACCACAAATTCTTTCTGACGGCTGTGACACTGGCTGTGATCGCGGGGTGCTCACCCAAAGCTGACTGTCCATTTTCGGGCTGCGTTGATGCCGCGGGCGGCGCCGGCGGTATGGGCCTCATGACAGTGGACGAATT
>PVMS01002730.1_pt1 | contig 21866 bp, 15 predicted proteins | sample 1853461 | NCBI WGS metagenome assembly PVMS01 (sample SAMN08582032, study PRJNA380276) | Marine sediment metagenome, whole genome shotgun sequencing project. | isolation source: ocean sediment barecode stripped | collected 2017 | reverse complement strand
GCTGCAACAGGGTGACCGAATCGCCCTGATGCAGCCCCATGCTTTGCAAGGATGCGGCAAAATTCCTGCTCAGGAAGTCGAGTTCGGCATAACTGATTTCCGCACCCATATTATGAAAGGCCATGCGGTCTTTATGCTTGCTGCAACTTTGTTCAAGTACGTCGACAATCGAGTGATATTCGCTTAAATCAATGTGTGTTGGGACACCGGGCGGATAACTGCTGAGCCAGGGTTTTTCAATCATTGCCGAATCCTCTTCATCTGGTTAAACATGTCTGCAGGCATAATAAGCCAATATTTTTGCATGATAATTGACCTCGCGCAGGTGTTTTGTGATTTTTATTTGCCGACCCGATGGCAGCAGTTTATTATCTTGTCAGGGACAACTGCTCAAGGCACCGCCTTATGGGTGAACAAAACATAGAAGAATTTGCTGACGAGTCTGCTCGCCAGGCATTCATGAAGTCACTTCTTGAAGAGGTGAGAGCACTGGAAGCCATGCTGGAAAAAGGTATGGTGGAGTCGGGTGTCAGTCGTATCGGTGCCGAACAGGAGATGTTCCTGATCGATCAGGCGCAAAAACCGGCACTCACAGCGCTTGATGTATTAGATAAGCTGGATGACGAAAGATTCACCCATGAGCTCGGCCTGTTTAATATCGAGGCTAATCTATCCGTTCAGGAGTTCAACACAGACTGCCTGAGCCGCATGGAAAACGAAGCTCAGGAAGTCTACAAGCTGGCGCGTGACGCAGCACATCAATGTGACAGCGAAATCGCACTGGTGGGTATCCTGCCGACCATCACCCAGAAAAACCTGGGTCTTGACTCGATGGTGCCGACACCGCGTTACCATGCGCTCAATAAAGCGATTATGGCTTTGCGCGGTAATGACCTGCAGTTCACTATCACCGGTATCGACCAGTTAACAGTCAAGCATGACAATCTGATGCTGGAAGCCTGCAATACCAGTTTCCAGGTTCATTTTCAGGTCAGCCCCAACGACTTTGCCCGTCTTTACAATATTGCCCAAACCATCACCGGTCCTTTACTGGCAGCCTCGGTCAATTCACCTATTTTGCTGGGTAAGCGCCTATGGCATGAAACCCGGATTTCAGTGTTTGAATATTCGGTCGATGCCCGTTCCGCGACCCACCAGACCAGGGGACTGAAACCACGGGTTCATTTCGGAGATCACTGGGTTGATGAATCGGTTACGGAAATTTTCAAGGAGGATATCGCACGCTTCCGCGTTATCCTGACGACGGAAACAGAAGATGACCCGCTGGCCATGGTTGCACAGGGAATTGCACCCAAATTAAAAGCCCTTTGTGCACATAACGGCACAGTTTATCGCTGGAACCGGGCCTGTTACGGCGTACACGAAGGCATTCCGCACCTGCGGATTGAGAACCGGGTGATCCCGTCGGGCCCGACCATCATTGATGAGATCGCCAATACGGCCTTTTTTGTCGGCATGATGGCCGGTATGGCGGACAAATATGATGATGTCCGTGAGCTGATTACCTTTGATGATATCAAGACTAACTTCACTGCCGCTGCCCGTGATGGAATTCGCGCCCAAATGAACTGGTTCGGCAATACCCACATGCCGGCCAGGGAACTGATCCTTGATCAATTGCTGCCGATAGCTGAGCATGGTCTTGATATTTATGGCGTCGACAAGAAAGATATCGACCTCTATCTCGGTATATTGAGGGATCGTGTCACTACCCGCCGGAATGGTGCGCGCTGGGCGCTGGAGTCTTTGAACAATATGCAGAACAGGGGAACCGAGGACCAGCGTATGCGCTGTCTTGTAAGCAGCATGGTTGACCAGCAAGTCACCGGCCGCCCGATCGCGGATTGGGGTTTGGCAGATTTCTGCGAGCAGCTCAACTGGCGGGAAAGCTACCTGAAGGTTTCGCAGTTCATGTCCACGGATCTGTTTACCGTCCGTCCCGATGATATTGTCGATTTCGCTGCAACCCTGATGGACTGGCGTCATGTACGTCATGTTCCGGTAGAAGGCGACGACGGTGAATTGGTTGGCCTGGTTTCACATCGCGCGCTGTTACGCCTGGTTGCGACCGGTCGGGTTGGCGGAGAGCACAAGGTGACGGTCAAGGAAATCATGACCATCAATCCGGTTACAGTGAACTCTGATACAACCACGGTTGCTGCGATCCGCCTGATGCGCGAAGCCCAGGTCGCCTGTTTACCGGTGGTTGATGATGGCAAGCTGGTTGGCCTGATTTCCGAGCATGACCTGATCGTGGTGTCATCCCACCTGCTGGAGCGTTACCTGGCCGAAGAAGAGTGAACCCCTGGTGAGACTTGCACTGGCCGCAGTCGTTATCGTTCTGCTACTGCCGGCCTGCGGTAAAGAACTCAGTGTGGAACAGCATATTATTGCCAACCTGCGGGCCATGGAGGAGGCGGCAGAACAGGGTGAACACTTCGATTTCATGGCTTACGTTGCAGAATCATTTGCAGGCCAATATGCTTCGATGGATCGACGCGCATTCCACCGCTTCATGATTTTCCAGATCAATCAGAACCGCCGCCTGCACGCGCAGTTTTTCCCTATTCGTGTTCAGGAGCAGGCGCAGGACCTGGCCTCTGCACAATTCAATTTGCTAGTCACCGGAGGAGCCGGCTTACTGCCTGAGAGCGGGCAGTTATTCGACGTGAAAACCCGCTGGCAATTGGAGGACGGTGACTGGATGTTAACTGAAGCAGATTGGCAAGCCGCGCAATTGCCTGAGTAAGCAAGCAACGAATGCCGCCTGATACTATCCATTCTCGGATTTTGAGAACAGCTGGACTACAATCAATACATGCCACCGGATAAGTCATCAGCGATATTGCCGGCAGGATTTCATCCGGCCGTAAGCTCGTGGTTTGAAAAAGCGTTTGCCGCACCCACGCCGGTACAGACGGCGGCCTGGCCGGAAATAGTTGAAAAGGAAAGGGTGCTGATAGCTGCACCCACTGGTAGTGGCAAGACCCTGGCAGCATTTTTGTGCGCCATCAATGAGCTGGTCCGGAAAAGCCGGCACCGCACACTGGAGGACAAGGTCCACGTCCTTTACATCTCACCGCTCAAAGCATTGTCAAATGATATAGAGAAGAACCTGCAGGCACCTTTGCTGGGTATTGCCGATGAACTCACCGTTAACGGTAAGATCCCTCATAACATACGTGCCGCAGTCAGGACCGGGGACACACCGGCAGGTGAGCGTGCAAAAATGGCCAGACGGCCGCCGCATATTCTCGTCACAACACCCGAATCACTTTACCTGTTGCTCACCTCGGTATCGGGAAGAGACATGCTTGGGGGTGTATCCACAGTGATCGTGGATGAGATTCACGCATTAGCAGGCAACAAGCGCGGCAGCCATTTGTCGCTGTCGCTGGCGCGACTGGACGCACTTTGTAAACAGCCACCATCGCGCATCGGTTTGTCAGCCACGCAAAAGCCTATCGGCAGGATCGCCAATTACCTTTGTGGAGGTTTGGAATGTACGATCGTGGATACCGGTCACAGGCGTCATATGGATATTCAGCTCGAGTTGCCGGAGTCCCCGTTGGCACCGATCCTGTCAAACGAGGTTTGGGAGGAGCTTTATGAGCGTTTGGTTGCTTATATTTCTGAACACCGGACAACACTGATATTTGTCAACACCCGGCGCCTGGCAGAGCGATTGGCCCGCCACCTGGCTGAAAGACTGGGTGAGGAAGCGGTGACGGCCCATCATGGCAGTTTGTCTCGCAAACACCGCCTGCAGGCGGAGCAGGCGCTCAAGTCCGGTGAATTAAAGGCATTGGTGGCGACTGCTTCCCTGGAATTAGGAATCGATATTGGTCATGTCGACCTGGTTTGTCAGTTGGGTACCCCCGGCAGTATTGCCGTATTGTTGCAGCGCATCGGCCGTTCCGGTCATGCAGTCGGCGAAACACCGAAAGGGCGCTTATTTCCCCTCAGCAGGGATGACCTGGTTGAATGTGTGGCCCTGCAAAAAGCACTTGAGGCAGGTGAACTTGATGCGATTGTCATCCCTTCCGCACCACTGGACGTGCTGGCACAGCAGTTGGTGGCCGAGGTGGCTGCGCGTGAGTGGGACAGTGACGGCTTGTACCAACTGGTATGTCAGGCATGGCCATATCACAATCTGGAAAAAGAGCAATTCCTGGCGGTTGTGCGAATGTTGGCAGACGGCTATTCAACCCGCCGTGGCAGAAGATCGGCATTACTTTTTTATGATGCGATCAATGGTCAGATACGCGGTCGGCCCGCAGCCCGTTTGACGGCATTACAAAACGGCGGTGCGATCCCCGACCATTTTGATTACGAAGTCATCATGCTGCCGCAGGGGCATCGTATTGGTACGCTGAATGAAGATTTTGCATTTGAAAGTATTCCCGGGGATATTTTCCAGCTGGGGAATACTTCTTACAAAATGCTGAAAATAGAACAGGGCAGGGTGCTGGTTGAAGATGCACATGGTCAACCACCCAATATCCCGTTCTGGACCGGTGACAAACCCGGTCGCAGTGATGAGTTGTCACTGGCAGTGTCCAATTTACGCGACGAGATCCAGGTGCAACTTCAGAAACAGGAGCCTGCTGCAGTCATAGATGGCTTGTGCGAAGAGGGTATTAGCCGAATTGCAGCCATTCAACTGGTCGAGTACCTGCACGCATCCCTGCAGGCATTGGGTAGTCTGCCAACCCGGGCAAACATCATCATGGAGCGTTTTTTCGATGACTCGGGTGATATGCACCTGGTGGTACATGCGCCACTGGGCTCGCGTTTGATGCGTGCCTGGGGTCTGGCCTTGCGTAAGCGTTTCTGTCGCCAGTTCAACTTTGAATTACAGGCATCGGCCCTGGAAGACTCGTTGATACTTTCCCTGGGTGAAACACACAGCTTTGAAATAGCAGATGTGGCGGCCTATCTGAATTCAGAAACCGTTCGTGATGTACTCATCCAGGCGCTTCTGGACGCACCTATGTTCGAACTACGCTGGCGGTGGAATGCCACCATTGCACTGGCAGTTCAACGAATGCGCAATGGCAAGAAACTGCCACCTCAATGGCAAAGAAACCAGGCAGAAGACCTGGTTGCGGTCGTCTTTCCGGACCAGATTGCCTGCTTTGAAAACATTCGCGGCTCACGAGAAATACCCGATCACCCACTGGTAAAACAAACCATCACTGACTGCCTGACCGAGACCATGGATATTGACGGTCTGGAAAAATTGTTAATCCGGATAAAGACCGGCGAAATCGAAATCCACTGTCTGGATCTCGTTGGGCCATCGCCGCTGTCGCGTGAGATCATCAATGCCAGACCTTATGCTTTTCTCGATGATGGCGAAGCGGAAAATCGACGCACTCGCGCCATCTCTAATGACCCCGATGACCTGTCCTCGGCGGCCACTTTGAGCATCATCAGTGTCGAAGCACAAAAACAGGTACGTGACGAAGCCTGGATCCAACCTCGCAACACAGATGAGCTACATGATGGTTTGCTACAACTCGGTTTTTTGACTACTACCGAGTTCTCCAGTGGCAACTCCGCTACCGGTGCCGGCGGTAACGCAAGCAAATGGGGCAGTTGGTTTTCAGCGCTTGCCGAAGATTTACGTGTTTGTCGTGTACTGCTTGATGACAGGGGGCAGGGCGGGGTTAATCAATGGTGGATTGCCTCTGAACGCTTACCGGAATGGCTGGCAATACATCCTCAGTCGAGTTTGACACCCGATCCGACGCTGGTGTTGCCTGAACGGATCGAATCAGAACATGGTGTAGCTCTGGCTGCGCTGCTAAGAAGCCGCATGATTGGTTTGGGACCCGTTAGCAGAGCACAACTGGCGAATGACTTCGGCCTGCCGGAAGACGATTTGCAACAGGCGCTCCTGGGCTTGCAGAACGAAGGTTTTGCAATCCTGATGCAGGATACCGGCATTAAAAACCTTTGGTGTGAACGACGACTGTTAGCCAGGATTCACCGTTACAGTCGGCAGCAACGTCGACGCGCAGTCAAGCCTGTATCTCCGGCAGTGTTCATGAATTTCCTGGTGAAATGGCATGCCATGGACGATGCAAACAGTGATCTGGATCAGGCATTGTCAATGCTGCAAGGCTGGGCCGCGCCCGCAGCTATGTGGGAGCACGCCCTGTTGAAGTCACGTTGCAATGCGTATTCACCCGAACAACTGGATCAACGCTTTCTGAATGGTGAGCTGGCCTGGTTCAGACCTGTCTCGACCACAGAAGCCATTAGTACCATCGTTTCAGCAACACCGCTTGTCATCGTGCCACGAAGCAGCATGTCACAGTGGCTGGTCACTTCGAAAGACCCCGTAGCGATTTCCGACACACTTGCCAGTAAGGTTTTGGCCCTGCTGAGCCAACATGGCGCCATGTTTACCTCCGATCTTGAATATGAATCCGGCTTATTGCGACCGCAACTGGAAAAAGCGCTGAAAACGCTGATTGCCTGCGGTTCGATCACTTCTGATGCATTCTCACCGGTGCGTTGGTTACTGAGGCCTGAAACACAAAAGTTGCGACGTTCGAGACTGCGCAAACGTGGTGCTCAAAACATGCCAGTCGGTCGCTGGAGCATCGCTGGCGCCCAAAGCCTTTCAGGTATCGACAGTGGCTCAGGCGGCCGTGCGCAAAAAAGAATTGCTGTGATTTGCCAGGCCTTGCTGCGACGTTATGGGGTTGTTTTCCGTGCAGTGATACAAAGAGAGACATTGCTGCCGCCGTGGTGGGAGCTACTTAAATATTTTCGCAGGATGGAAGACCGTGGCGAAGTGCGTGGCGGCCGTTTTGTCGATGGCTTTTCCGGTGAACAATTTGCATTACCGGAAGCGCTGGGTTTGCTGCGTCAACCCAAAGACAATTCCGGCAGTGCATGTTTCACGGTTATCAGTGCCTGTGATCCACTCAACCTCGGTGGTCTGATCACAGCGGGTGTAAAAACCCCGGCACTCAGCAGTAATCGCATCCTGCTTGAAAACGGTATACCGGTTGCGCGGGTCCTGAATGAAGAACTTGAAGAATTTTCCGGAATTAGTGCTCAAGCCAGCCAGGTAGCCAGACAACATCTTTTAGTAGTCCGGGCATGGCCCAACACCACTGGAATTGTGCAAGTGTCAAATACCAGCTAAGACAATATCAAAGCTTTTTCATTTAATAGTTTAATTTAGAAGCTTAACGACACAATCAATGTGGATTTCGGTTGTATCAAAAACATGGATATCAGTAATGGTGTCTTTTTTCAGAATAAATGGAAGCTCTGTGCCGCCTAATATCAAACCCTCAATGTGATCGCGTTGCCTCAATCTATTGACTATATTCAGTAGCTCCATTCTGGTATTTTCTCGAAATACGCCTTTTACAAATTCGCCCATATATTTTTCATGAATGTAATTTTGATCATCCGTGTCAGGCTTGATGATTTCGATTCCTTGTTCAGACAACACATCATCGTAAAACCCACCTTGCATGGTGAATTTTGTGCCAAACAATGCCACCCGCTTTAGTCCTGATTCCACAATCTCTTTGCAAGTTGCCTTAACAATGCTGATTAATGGCAGGTCTGACTGTTGTTGAACCATGTCAAAGACGATATGAGGAGTATTTGATGCGAAAATTGCGAAATCTACACCTGCCTGGGCCAGCTTCCGGACTTCTTCTGCAAGGTACTCTGCAACATCATTCAGACTACCGGCAGCAATCAAATCCAGCATCTTTTTCATATCGATACTATTGATAATGATCTGTGGGTAGTGACCGGAGGTGTTGCGTTGTTGGTACCCTGATACAAGTTGCCGATAGTATTCGATTGTCGACTCAGGAGCGATTCCGCCAATAATCCCGATCGTTTTCATTCTTTTAGCTGTTTGCAAGCTGTTCAAGAGCATCACCGGTCATGCGATAGCCGACCCATTCGCCCTGTGGTTTTGCACCGAGTGACTTGTAAAACTGAATCGCCGGTTCGTTCCAGTCAAGAACATTCCATTCAAAACGCCCGCAACCTTTTGTCACAGCAATTCTTGCCAAATGCCTGAGCAATGCTTTACCCGCGCCACTGCCCCGGTATTCAGGTGATATGTAAAGATCCTCAAGAAAAAGGCCGTGTTTGCCAAGCCAGGTTGAGTAATTGAAAAAATAGACCGCGTAACCAACGGGCTGACCGTTAATCTCGCAGATCACCGCTTTTGTGCTTGAGTCACGGCCAAAAAGTGATTCCCTGATTTCTGCCTCAGAAGCGAGCACCTTATGTTCGGCTTTTTCATAAATCGCCAGGTCGATGATGTAACGAAGTATAAGCGCGGCATCTTTTTCAGCGGCCTTTCTTATTTCTATTTCTGACACGAACATTCTCCGGTTTCAAGCTACTGTATTCAGATCAGCCCAAATATTCGCAGCGCCGCTTTGCCAATCTCTATGCGTTTGGGTGCATCACTTATCTCTGACATGTCAATATTTACGGCAAAACTATATATCATTCCGTCATTGATAACCCAGCCAACCCACCAGCCAATATGCAGTGCCCATCCGGTTTTACCATACAGAACCCAATTATCTCCCTGATCAAGTTTCGTAATCTCGCGAACCTGTTGTTGAATTTCACCGGGATAAGGTAAATCGTCCTGAGCCAACCGAGCCAGGAATTGCACTTGCTCTACAGCATTGATCGCCAACGGACCCGTCAACCAGAACATGTCGACAGTGTTACCAATATCAGCATTACCATAATTCATGCCGCTTACGTGTACCCGCATGGCCTCAAGCCCAATTCGTCTCGCCAACTCCTGATATACCGGGACATTTGAAACCTTGATCGCCTCGCGCAAGCCCATATCCCGTTCCCAGGCTTTGAACGGTTGCGCTTTGCCACCGTAGGGCAGCAACTCATCAACACTGCCAACCGCACCGGTTGAGAGACCGATAAGGCTGTTTGGGATTTTAAATGTCGAGGCTGGGATAAAGCGTGTTTCGGCCCTCTCCTTGTTATGATACGTAAATCGATTGGCCGTAACATCAAACAGGACAAAGGCGCCATTTACGCCGGCATCGGCAAATATTTTTGACAATTGATCAGAATGGTATGAGGGTTCAAGCTGCTCATTTGAGCTATACCCCATGAGTGAAACAGACAGGCTAATAGCTGCAAGCACGGTTCGAATATATAACTTCAACGAAAATTATCGCCTTTAATGACTAGTTTTTGTCGTAATCGGTGTAATGGTGAAGCCAGCATTCGCGGATAAACTTTTCCATGCCTTTGGGTATATGGGCTTCAGCCCAGTTCTCACCTACAAAATTCCGCAGTGATTCTTCATCTTCCCAACGCGAAATCATTACATACTCGTCAGGAGCCCATATGGTGGGCTTGCCAATCTCAACCGCCAGGTTACCCTGTTGGGATTTTACGGCTTGTATTGATATATCGGCAAACTTCAGTTCAAAGTCTGCTCTTAACTCTGGTTTGATTCTAGCGCGGAAAATCCGGGTGATCATTTAAAGCGGTCATTTGGACTTAACCGGCACGCGGAAAGAGTTTTCCGCGTTCGGTTGTATAACTTACGATTTTATCTGACTGTGCGATTAGAGCGCTGTGACCTTGGTCGCACAAGGGCCTTTCTGACCTTCACCAATTTCATACTCGACTTGCTGTCCATCATTCAGGGTTGCATAACCATCGGTCTGAATTTCAGAATGGTGCACAAACAAATCTTTGCCGCCGTCTTCCGGGGTGATAAATCCATAGCCTTTGCCTGCGTCGAACCATTTAACTGTACCTGTACTCATTTTCTTACTTCCTCATTTTTACTAAAAAATTCCGTCCGTGCTAAATGCGTTCGGACAGAAATCTGCAATGCCAAATGACATCAATTACGTCTACGACCCTGGTTTTTGTGTGACTCAGTCCTGCTATTCGCTGGCTAATTCTCTTAAAACAAAATTCAAAATGCCGCCATGACGGTAGTATTCTACTTCTTTGGGGGTGTCGAGGCGACTTTTCGCTTGAAATTGCTTGCTGCTGCCGTCAGTTGCGGTCGCTGTGACAGTCACCTGTTTGGCCGAACCATCGCCCAAACCCTCGATATCATAGGTTTCCGTGCCATCAAGACCCAGGCTGTCAGCACTTTCACCTTCCATGAAGTTCAGAGGCAAAACACCCATACCGATCAGGTTGGAACGATGAATTCTCTCAAAACTGGTGGTAATCACGGCTTTTACACCAAGTAACTGCGTACCTTTGGCAGCCCAGTCGCGTGATGATCCTGTTCCATATTCCGTGCCAGCCAAAACCACTAGTGGGATATTGTCCTGTTGGTAGCGCATCGCCGCATCAAATATGCTCATCTGTTCAGCATCTGGCTGTAATGTTGTCCATCCGCCTTCGGTGCCAGGAGCCAGTTGGTTACGCAGGCGTACATTGGCAAACGTGCCACGCATCATGACCTCGTGATTGCCACGTCTTGAACCATAGGAGTTGAAGTCCGACCTCGGGATGCCTTTGGATTTAAGGTAATCACCAGCGGGAGAATCTTCTGCGATGGCACCTGCAGGCGAGATATGGTCGGTAGTGATCGAATCACCCAGGCGTGCAAGACAACGCGCGCCGTGAATATCCGTCACCGGTGGTACTTCCATGCTCATACCGTCGAAATAGGGCGGGTTGCGGATGTAGGTGGAATCATCCTGCCAATCAAACATTTCACCCACGGGCGAATCGATCGACTGCCAACGCTCATCACCGGAAAATACATTGGCGTAACCCTTTTTGAACATATCGGAAGTCACACTATCAGCAATGCACTGTTGAATTTCATGGCTGCTCGGCCAGATATCACGCAGGTAAACTGGATTGCCGTCCTGATCATTACCGAGAGACTCGGTGGTAATGTCAATATTCAGGTTACCTGCAATAGCATAGGCGACCACCAATGGCGGCGATGCCAGGTAATTCATCTTGATGTCGGCGTGGATACGACCTTCAAAATTGCGGTTGCCGGATAGCACCGAGCAGGCCACCAGGTCATTGGCACGTACCGCATTGCCGATGGGCTCAGGCAACGGGCCGGAGTTACCAATGCAGGTGGTACAACCATAACCGACAACGTAGAAGCCCAGCGCTTCGAGATCATCCATCAGGCCGGCTTTATTGAGGTAGTCGGTGACCACGCGCGAACCAGGCCCGAGGGAAGTCTTGACCCACGGTTTAGCCGTCAAACCTTTGGCAACAGCGTTCCTGGCCAGCAAACCGGCACCCAGCATCACCTGGGGATTGGATGTATTGGTGCAGGAGGTGATGGCGGCAATCACCACGGCACCATCTTCCAGGTCAAACTGTTCGCCGTTGTAATCAACCAGAGCGCTGCCACTGCCATCCCGGTCCCTGGTGAACTCGGTCATGGTTTGTAAATAATCCTGTTTGGCCTCGGTCAGCAAGATCCGGTCCTGCGGACGTTTCGGGCCTGCAAGGCTGGGAACAACGCTCGACATGTCCAGTTCCAGTACATCGGAATAAATCGCGTCAGGTGAATCCTCCGTGTGGAACATACCCTGGGCACGGGCGTAGGCTTCAACCAGCGCCACCTGTTCATCGGAACGTCCGGATAAGCGCATATAGCTCAGGCATTCCTCATCGATCGGAAATATACCGCAGGTGGCGCCATACTCGGGTGCCATATTGGCCAGTGTTGCGCGATCGGCAAGTGGCAATGTGGACAAGCCTTCACCAAAGAATTCAACAAATTTACCCACCACACCCAGTTCACGCAGCATCTGCACGACGGTCAGCACCAGGTCGGTCGCGGTAGTACCCTCGGGTAACTCGCCGGTCAGTTTGAAACCGACAACCTGCGGGATCAGCATGGTGATCGCCTGGCCCAGCATTGCGGCTTCCGCTTCAATTCCACCAACACCCCAGCCCAGAACACCGATACCATTGATCATGGTGGTGTGGGAGTCAGTGCCGACGACCGTATCGGGGTAGGCCATTAACTCCCCGTTGCGCTCTGCGCCAAAAACTACACGCGCCAGGTATTCGAGGTTAACCTGGTGAACAATACCGGTATTGGGCGGAACCACGCTGAAGTTGCTGAATGCACTCTGGCCCCATTTCAGAAAGCTGTACCGTTCCTGGTTGCGTCCGAATTCAATTTTATTGTTGATCGCCAGCGAATCGGTAGTGCCGTATTTGTCTACCTGTACCGAATGGTCAATCACCAGTTCAGCAGGGGACAACGGGTTAATCAGTTCCGGGTCGCCACCCAGATTTTTCATCGCATCGCGCATAGCGGCGAGATCGACCACTGCCGGTACACCGGTGAAATCCTGCAAAACCACTCTTGAAGGTGTAAATGCGATTTCGGTTTCAGGCTTGGCCTGTGCGTCCCAGTTGGCCAATGCTTCGATGTCGCTGCGGGTGATATCAACACCATTTTCGTGGCGCAGAAGATTCTCCAGCAGGATTTTCAGGCAGAAGGGCAAACGTGAAATATCGATATTTTCACTCAATGAAGGCAGGCTGAAATAGGTATAGTTTTTATTGTTAACAGATAGCGTGCGGCGAACGGAAAATGAATCTTGCATACTGGCCTCCAATGACCCTGTGCCCGACCCCATCCAGGAGGGGGCGATATGTTGTGCGTTTGTTACTGGCTAGCGGGATATTATCGCTTATAGGAACCCCATTTCCCAAATGGTATTGTCCCGAATCGAGCGTATTTATCCCGGTAACAGAGTTCGAGCATTTTCGAGCATTTTTTTACGCCCGAACATCAGGCTGAAGCGGCCACCACCCATCTGCCTCCATAACACCGCCGAGCGCAGACCGGCAAACAGCAATGTGCGTATCCAGTTGACCGAGCGCTCTACTTGCAGATGCTGTGGTCGTCCGTTGACGACGATGCGGGGAGAAAGCGTGCTGATGGTTTCGGTGTAAAGCGCTGCGATTTTCTTTGCCTGTAAATCCTTGAACTCGTGCTCTTCTAACGAATGGTCGACCCGGGCAATTTCTGCCAATTCTGTGCCAATTCGTCTTTGCATTTGGGATTTCTTACGGAAATTATTCTCCAGTTGCATAATGGAAACCGCATAGCCCAGGCTTTCCATATGACGGCGGTCGCCCTGTAAAACCGATATCAATGTCTCGGCACCCAGGCGCAAACGTGATGGATCACCGTAAATCTCTTCTACCGTGTCGGCCTCAATCGCCAACAGGCTGCCAAGACACGTATCTGCAGCATAACCGGACCAGGTGCCGTGATTGGCCGCCTGCCTGACCAGTTCAGTCGCCTGGAAAATGCCGGCCAATGCCATTGTGCGTTCTTTCATGTGCTTTGATTACTCATAGGTGGTGTGTCCATGGTTTCTATGATGCCGCCGCCCAGACAGACATCGCCGTCATATAGGACCACTGACTGGCCCGGGGTTACGGCACGTTGGGCGTGTTTGAATTTGAGTTTCATTTGGCTGTCCCCCATCTGCTCTATACTCACTTCCTGGTCCCGTTGGCGATAGCGTACTTTTGCAGTCAGCGTGCTGCCCTCCTCAGGTGCAACACCCGAAACCCATGCCAATTGACTGGCTTCAAGCTCGCTGGAGAGCATCCACGGGTGTTCATGCCCTTGACCGACATAGAGTATATTGTTGAGCATATCCTTGTGCAGAACATACCAGGGTGCTTCCGGAAAACCCTTTACACCACCGATACCAAGACCCTGACGTTGCCCCAGTGTATGGAACATCAAACCCTGATGCTCGGCAATAACCTGACCATCCGTGGTCTGGATTTCGCCCGGTTGTGCCGGCAGGTAGTCAGCCAGGAAAGCGGTAAAGTTGCGTTCACCGATAAAGCAGATCCCGGTACTGTCCTTTTTATCAAAGACATCAAAACCAGCCTGTTCTGCCATTTCGCGTACTACTGGTTTTTCCAGTTCGCCGACCGGGAAAAGTGTCTTGGCCAATTGTTGATGACCAACTGCATAGAGGAAATAACTTTGGTCCTTGTTGTGATCGACGCCCCTTAATAAACGATGCATGCCATCCTTACAGTCGGAACGGACATAATGACCGGTGGCGATCTTTTCAGCGCCAAGTTCTTCAGCATGCTCCAGGAAGGTTTTGAATTTAATTTCACGATTGCACAGGATATCCGGGTTGGGAGTGCGCCCGGCTCGATACTCGTTGAGGAATTCGTCAAAAACGTTCTCCCAGTACTCGCTGGCAAAGTTACGCGTGTGCAGTTCCATGCCCAGAGCGTCTGCGACCACTTGCGCATCCGCAACATCAACGGCAGCGGAGCACTCGCCGTAACGGTCATCTTCCTCCCAGTTCTTCATGAACATACCGGCAATATCCAGACCTTGCTGCTGCAACAACAGCGCCGAGACAGAGGAATCCACTCCGCCCGACATGGCTACCATTATATTGCCCGAAGATTTACTCATGACTAATAAGATGGGGTCAAAACCGGGAACGTCAATTGCAAAAAAATTACACTGCGGTTTCAGTGTGAAGATGTAATACAATTGTCACCATGAGCAACGAACTGGAATCGCATCACGATCGCGGCATTGCGCTGGAAGAGGCCCGTCCCGAGGTCAAACGTCCGCCAATGTACAAGGTTGTGCTGCTAAACGATGACTTCACCCCGATGGATTTCGTGGTGGATGTGATCCAGACGTTTTTTGCGCTCGGCCACGACCGCGCTACGCAGATCATGTTGCATGTTCACACCAAGGGCAAAGGCGTTTGCGGTGTTTTCACTTTCGAAATCGCGGAAACCAAGGTCGCCCAGGTAAATGATTATTCCCGCCAGAACGAGCATCCATTGAAATGCGCGTTGGAGAAGGCCTGAATGATATAAGTGAAGGAACCAGTTTGGCTGGAATTAGTCAGACCTTGTAGTAATCGGACCCAAAATGTAAGTCACGGGGAATCAAATGTTCAGTAAGGAATTGGAAGTCAGCATCTCCCAGGCGTATCAGGAAGCCCGTAGCGCCCGCCACGAATTCCTGACGGTTGAGCATTTATTATTGGCCTTACTCGACAATGCATCCGCGTTGTCCGTGTTGAGTGCCTGCGGAGCCGATATCAATGGTTTGGAAGCCGAGTTACGCAAGGCCCTGAGCGATACGGTTCCATTGCTGGGTGATGAGGACAATCGGGACACCCAGCCAACCATTGGTTTTCAACGGGTTCTGCAAAGGGCGCTCTATCATGTTCAATCAGCAGGCAAACAGGAAGTTATTGGTTCCAATGTATTGGTGGCGATTTTTAGCGAAAAAGATTCGTATGCCATTTACCTGCTGAATAAATTTGATGTCACCCGTCTTGAGGTTGTTGACTACATATCTCATGGTATTTCGCCATTACCGCAAAACATTGAAAACGGTAGTGAGGAAAATGCGACCGAAACGCTGGAAGAAGGTGCAGATGCTGGCAGCAGTGCACTGGACAGTTTTACCAGTAATCTCAATGACCGGGCTCGGGAAGGCAAAATTGACCCGCTGATCGGACGTGAAATGGAAGTCGAGCGCACCATCCAGGTGTTGTGTCGGCGGCGTAAAAATAATCCACTTTTTGTTGGCGAAGCGGGGGTTGGTAAAACCGCCATGGCTGAAGGCCTGGCGCTGAGAATTACCGAAGGTGAGGTTCCAGAGGTATTAAAGGATGCAACACTGTATTCCCTTGATCTCGGCGCATTGTTGGCCGGTACCAAGTACCGTGGTGATTTCGAGAAGCGCCTCAAAGCCGTGTTGGCCGAACTCCACCAGATAGAAGGTGCGGTGCTGTTTATTGATGAAATCCACACCATAATCGGTGCCGGTGCAGCCTCCGGTGGTGTAATGGATGCTTCCAACCTGATCAAGCCGGGTTTGGCGTCGGGTGAACTGCGTTGCATTGGTTCAACCACTTACCAGGAGTTTCGCGGCGTATTCGAGAAGGACAGGGCGTTGGCACGGCGTTTCCAAAAGATTGATATCGTCGAACCGACGATTCCCGAGACCATTGAAATTCTGCGTGGTCTCAAGTCACGGTTTGAAGACCACCACCAGGTTAAATACACCGACGAAGCGCTGATTTCAGCGGCAGAACTGTCTGCCCGCCATATCAATGATCGTCACCTGCCGGATAAAGCCATTGATGTCATTGATGAAGCTGGCGCCAGGCAACGATTGATGCCGGACGATGAGCGTAAGACCGAACTTGACGAACACGATATTGAAGCGGTCATCGCCAACATGGCGCGCATACCGCCGAAACAGGTTTCACGTTCGGACCGGGATGCTCTGCGTACCCTCGAGCGTGATCTTAAATTGACGGTCTTCGGTCAGAATGAAGCCATTAACGCGCTGGCTGCTGCCATCAAGATGTCCCGCTCCGGATTGGGCGAGGAAGAAAAGCCTATCGGTTCCTTCCTCTTTGCCGGACCAACAGGCGTCGGCAAGACTGAAGTAACCCGCCAACTGGCCATGACCATGGGCATCGAGTTGATCCGTTTTGATATGTCCGAATACATGGAAGCCCATTCGGTATCGCGCCTGGTGGGTGCCCCTCCAGGTTATGTCGGCTTCGACCAGGGAGGCCTGCTAACCGAAGCGGTAACCCGTAATCCTCACGCTGTATTGCTCTTGGACGAGATCGAAAAAGCCCATCCGGATGTTTACAACATCCTGCTGCAGATCATGGATCACGGTAAATTAACAGACACCAATGGTCGTGAAGCCGATTTCCGCAACGTGATACTGGTGATGACCACCAATGCCGGTGCGCAGCACAGCGCGCGCCGTTCAATCGGTTTTACCGACCAGGACCACACGTCTGATTCCTCTGAGGCTATTCGCAGAACATTTACACCGGAATTCCGCAACCGCATTGATGCGGTCATCCAGTTCAGTGCGCTTGAATTCTCCGTGGTGTTGCTGATTGTTGACAAGTTCATCCTCGAACTCGAAGCACAACTGGCTCTCAAAGATGTTGAGATATCAGTTTCGATACCTGCACGTGAGTGGCTGGCAGAGCAGGGCTTCGACCCGCAAATGGGCGCCCGACCGATGAAACGCGTCATTCAGAACAAGATCAAACGCCCTCTGGCCGATGACCTGCTATTCGGAAAATTATCTGAAGGTGGTGAAGTTGATATTATGCTGTCCAAAAAAGACGGTAATCAGCTGAAAATACGTACCAGGGCAAAACAGGTAGTACGCAAAGCCTTGCCGGCATCAACAGAGAGTTAAACCACTGCACAGGCAATTATTTCATGCGGTAGGTGATCCTGCCTTTTGACAGATCATAGGGGGTCAGTTCAACTTTCACCCCGTCACCGGTCAATATCCGGATGTAATGCTTGCGCATCCTGCCGGAGATGTGAGCAGTAACGACATGGCCGTTTTCAAGCTCAACCTTAAACAAAGTATTTGGTAAGGTTTCCAATACCTTGCCTTCCATTTCGATTACATCTTCTTTTGCCATAAGTCCCACGCCGTAATTAGGTGGCGGTATTGTGCCACCCGTTGCCCCGGCGCGAAAGGGTTAAACGCAAATTAACATTGACACACCCACCGATATGCTTAAAATACGCCTCCTCAAAGCGGGAATAGCTCAGTTGGTAGAGCACGACCTTGCCAAGGTCGGGGTCGCGAGTTCGAGTCTCGTTTCCCGCTCCAGATTCAAGAACCCGGCGTGGAGTCAATCACACGTCGGGTTTTTTATTAGTCGCCTGATCGAACAACTATAACTGTCAACAATGTCCGTTAACGGTGTCGACCCCCACGGATTAATTTAAAGCTTTACCGCCTGAATAGGCAGCCCTGTCCCCGTTTCCTTAATGAATTTTTACAAAATCTTACAACGGATCCACAAACCACAGGCTTTCTTCGCCTTTTCCTTTCAATTGAACAAGACCTTGTGGCGTGCAACTTAATTCATCCTTGATCTGGGCATACGTCGTGGATGAGATGCCAACATGCATTGGCTTGGTTACCTCTTCAATTCTGCTGGCCATATTAACGGCATCACCGAAAACGTCATACAGGTATTTCTTGGTTCCGACGATACCGCCGACTACGTCACCTGAGTGGATACCGACTCTCATTTCCCATTGCTGTTCATGGGACTCATTTCTGCTATGCAGGTATTGTATAAAGGCAAGACCGGAGCGCACTATGTTGACGGCATGTTCGGAATTGGGCTCGGGGATGCCACTCACGGCAAAATAAGCATCACCAATTGTCTTTATACGTTCACACTCATGTTCATCGACTATCTCATCAAAAGCTGTATAAATATCTGATAATTCGCCAATCAGGAATTCCGCTGAAAGCTGACTGGAAACCCTGGTAAAACCCACGATATCAGCAAAAAGCAGGCTGACGTTTTCAAAGCTCTCGGGTTTGGCTTCGCCAGTGGCCTTCAGTTCTCGGATGATTTTATTCGGAAGCGTATTCGCAAGTAAACGCTCGGTAATTCGATGTTGCTTAACCAGGGCAATGTGAGTGTTCACCCTGGCTTTTACGAGAATCGGGTTGTAGGGCTTGGCGATGTAATCCACTGCACCAACGTCAAAGCCTTTGGCTTCACCTTCCACATCAGATATTGATGTGAGGAAAATGACAGGGATCTCCTCTGTCGCAGTATCGATTTTCAATCTCCGACACACTTCGTAGCCATCCATCTCAGGCATCATGATGTCGAGGAGAATCAAGTCTGGAACCAACTGTTTCGCCACAATCAACGCCTGGGCACCACTTGGTGCAACACTAACAGAATGATCATCACTTAGAATCGTGGTGAGAATCTTCAGATTCAGAAACTCATCATCAACAATTAGTACCCTGCTTTTTTCTTCTACGGCCATGGGCCAGACCTCCTGAACACGCAATAAGACAACCATATCAGACATGAAATTGATATGTCGATGAGTCTTTACTCAATCCCCAAAGTATTGGATCTACAAACTAGCAGGTGAGGCTTGCCAACGCTTGCTATGGGCATTTCTTTATGTTCGTATTCCCTGTCTAAGCGCTGTCAATTATACTGACAGTGACGGCCTTAAGATGCTAGCCGCTTTTATTATCAACTTGAGTTACTATTTTTTTATGCGAGTCAACAACATAAGAATCTATTTCAATGTATTCGTTTTGCAGGTCTTGATCGGCCTGCTATCCGTGTTAACGCCCATGACCGCCCACACGCAGGACCCGAAATTGACCTCGGCGGAAAAGGCCTGGATCAAAGAACACCCCGTCATCCGGGTTCATAACGAAATGGACTGGCCGCCTTTCAACTTTAATGAAAACGGAAAAGCTCGCGGTTTTTCCATCGACTTCATGGATCTTGTTACTTCCAGAGTCGGTCTGCAGGTGGAATATGTCAGCGGACCTTCCTGGAACGAGTTCCTGGATATGCTGCAAGCCGGTGAACTGGATGTGTTAGCCAACACCACACCCACAGACGCAAGACGTGAGTACATGCATTTCACATCAACATTTTTTGATCACCCGGTGGCAGTCGTTATTGATGATTCAACCACCGGAATCAACTCCTTTGAGGATTTACGCAGTAAGCGCGTGGCAGTGGTTAAAGGATTTTTCCAGCAGGAATACATGCAACGAAAATACCCGGAGGCTGAACTGGTACTTGGAGATGACATACTCGATAGTATTTACGCGGTGCTGGAGGGGCGCGCTGATGCGCTGGTGTCTTCGTTTTCATCCACCAAATACCTGATGGATCAACATTCATTGATCGGGCTGCGTTTTGCCCTCATTTCGCGAGATCCGGAATTACTGTCTACCAATGCACTGGCGGTGCGCAGGGACTGGCCGATTTTAAGGGACATATTACAAAAAGGTATGGACGCGCTGGAAGAAGAAGAAATAGCGCTATTGCGCCGTAAGTGGGTCGGCACAATGACCTCTCCCACTTCAGCAGCAGGTGGTCCGGAATTGTCGGCCAAGGAAAGAACCTGGATTTCAGAGCACCCCGTCATCCGGGTTCATAACGAACTGGACTGGCCACCATTCAACTTTAACGACAATGGGGAGCCCCTCGGCTTTTCCATCGATTTCATGAATCTCGTAGCTTCCAAGGTCGGGCTGCAGGCGGAATATATTAGCGGCCCTTCCTGGAATCAGTTCCTGGTAATGATACGTTCTGGTGAACTGGATGTGATAGCAAACGCAACGCCCACAGATGAAAGACGCGAGTACATGCATTTCACATCTACATTCATTGATCAGCCGGTGGTGATTGTTATCGATGATTCGACCACTGGGATCAACTCCCTTGAGGATTTACGTGGCCGGCGTGTAGCTGTGGTTGAAGGATTCTTCCACCAGGAATATATGCAGCGTAAATACCCCGATTCTGAACTGGTACTGGCCAAAGACTTGCTCGGTAGTCTTTACGCGGTGTTGGAGGGGCGCGCGGATGCAATGGTTGCTGCATTTCCGTCTACCAAATACCTGATGGACCAACACGCGTTGCTTGGCTTGCGCGTTGCCTTCATTTCGAGAAATCCGGAATTAATGTCCAGCAACGCCCTGGCTGTGCGTAAGGACTGGCCTGTTCTAAAAGGTATATTGCAAAAAGGCATGGACGTGCTGGAGGAAAGTGAGCTGGCGGCGCTGCGCGAGAAATGGTTTGGTACAGAACCCACCCCCATTCCGGTCGCAGGAAGCCTGGAGCTGACAAACGAAGAAAAAACCTGGATTTCAGAGCACCCCACCATCCGTGTTCACAATGACATGAATTGGCCGCCATTCAATTTTAACGACAATGGGGAGCCCCGCGGATTTTCCATTGATTTCATGAATCTGATAGCCGCCAGTGCCGGGCTGCGGCTTGAATATATCAGCGGTCCTTCCTGGAGTCAGTTCCTTGAAATGATGAAAGCCGGCGAACTTGACGTGATAAGCAACGCGACCCCGTCAGAAGCAAGACGAGAGTACATGCGTTTCACATCAACATTTCTTAATAACGCGATGGCACTCGTGATCGATGAATCAAGCACCGGGATCAACTCCTTTGAGGATTTAGGCGGCAGGCGCGTGTCAGTTATTGAAGGCTCTACCTGGCATGAATACCTGCAAACTAAATTCCCGGAAGCAGTATTGGTTCCTGCCAAGAACGAACTCGATGGTCTTTACGCTGTAATGGAAGGCCGGGCAGATGCGTCGGTATCCTGGCTTTCTTCCACCAATTACCTGAAGGATCAACACGCATTAATCGGGCTGCGTGTTGTGCCTATTTCTCGAGATCCCGAACTGGCTTCGAGTAGCGCCCTGGCTGTACGCAAGGACTTGCCTGTTCTGAGGGACATTTTGCAAAAGGCTATGGATGCGCAGGACGATGAAGCAATAGCTGCGCTGCGCCAGAAGTGGTTTGCAGATGAAAGCCCCCAGCTTGCCACCAAAGACAGTTTGGACCTGACGACTGAAGAAAGAGTCTGGATCTCAGATCACCCCGTCATCCGGGTTCATAACGAAATGGACTGGCCTCCGTTCAACTTTAACGAAAATGGGGAACCGCGTGGCTTTTCCATCGATTTCATGGACCTTGTCGCCTCCAGGGCCGGGCTGCAGGTGGAATATATCAGCGGTCCTTCCTGGAATCAGTTCCTGGAAATGATACGTTCCGGTGAACTGGATGTGCTAGCCAACGCCGCACCCATAGATGAAAGACAGGAGTATATGCATTTCACTTCAACGTTTTTTGATCAGCCGGTGGCCGTAGTTGTCAGTGATTTAACCACCGGAATCAACTCCCTTGAGGATTTACGCGGCAGACGCGTGGCAGTGGTCGAAGGCTTCTTCCACTACG
>PVMS01140359.1_pt1 | contig 21867 bp, 16 predicted proteins | sample 1853461 | NCBI WGS metagenome assembly PVMS01 (sample SAMN08582032, study PRJNA380276) | Marine sediment metagenome, whole genome shotgun sequencing project. | isolation source: ocean sediment barecode stripped | collected 2017 | reverse complement strand
CTGAACATTGATTCGCTTATATACCTTTAATTCCACTATTTGAGCCTGATCAAGTGAGTCTGATGTAGCAGAGCGGTAGGCATTGATTAGCCCCCCAACGCCCAGAAGGGTTCCCCCGAAATAACGAATCACCACTACCAGAATATCGCTTAGTTCTCGTGACTGAATCTGCCCGAAGATGGGATTTCCTGCACTGCCGGAAGGCTCTCCATCGTCATTTACCCTGTAACGTTCCATATCTGCACCAAGACGCCAGGCATAACAGTGATGACGTGCATCATGATATTGTTTTTGCAGATAATTAATTCGCACTTTGATCTCCTCTACAGTGGAAACAGGGTATGCGAAGGCAAGAAACTTGCTGCCTTTCTCCTTATAAAGTCCCTCTGAAGGATTTTGTATGGTTCTGTAAAGATCAGCCATTAACCCAATGCAAACAGAAAAAGAGCAAGCGCAGATAGCAGTATGCCCAACCAATTAATAAAACGCAGTTTTTCTCTGAATAATAAAAGTCCAAGCATTATGCTGAGGGCTACAACCCCAATGTTATTTATCCCAAATATCACAGAGCTATCAATCTTTGAACCGGACGAGGAGATAAAATTTAGTGCACGAACCAGGAAGAAAATCGAACCAAAGTTCACAGCACCCAAGAGTACTCCCCAGAACCAAACACGTGGTTTGGCAAAACTGCGGTGGTATTTTCGAAAAAAGATCAGGACCACCACACCCGACAGAAATGCATTCAGAAAAAGGATTGCGCTGAACAGAGCAGTCTCCGAATCTCCCACAAATCTGTGTTGAGCAAATTTGACCAGGGAGTCGACCACTCCCATCCCAAAAAACAGGATCAGGGGTATGTAGATGACAGAAGGATCGATAATTCCCTTTTTTGGTTTAAATACAGTTAAAGCCACCCCTGACAGCGCCGTAAAGATGGCTATTGCCTTAATAAGAGTTAACTGATCCGTAGTGTCGATAAGCAGAGAGAACAAAATGGGGAATATCACGGACATTTTGCTGGATACCGTAGTAATGGATATGCCTGCCTTTTGGGAAGAAAAGGCAATCAAAAAGAACATAATTATAAATAGAACCCCAATGAGGGTGCTGATGGGGAGCCACTGAGCCTCTTTGATTACGTTCAAATCAATACCCCCCGGATTGATGACAAATCCAAGAATTGAAGCAGTGAGATAATTCAGAACAATCACAGGGAAAGAAGGGATTCCCTGCCGGTCAAGTATTTTGAAGATTACGAATATACTAGTAGAAGAAAGTATGCAGAGGATTAGAAAGTGCATTCACCCTCACATCTTAAGTTTCTTTCCGATCTCATCTACCTGGAGGCGGAACCTTTTATCAGTTTCAATCAGGTTATTGACTGTTTTGCAGGCATGCAGTACAGTGGCATGATCTTTACCTCCAATTTGCGAACCAATGGTTGCCAGTGATGACTTGGTAAGCGACTTTGAGAAAAACATGGCAACCTGCCTGGCCTGAACAATCTCCCTTTTTCGGGTCTTTGACTGCAACTGCTCCAGTCCGATGTTGTAATAGTTACAAACCACTTTCTGGATATAATCGATGGAGATCTCCCTTTTGGTGCTCTTTATGAGTTTATCGATCATCTCTTTTGTGAGATCGAGGGTGATTTCCTTTTTATTTAAAGTGGACTGAGCAAGCAATGAGATCAATGCGCCTTCCAATTCCCGGATGTTGTCTGAGATATGTGTGGCGATGTATTCCAGCACATCCTCGGGCAGGTCGATGCCATCATTGTAAGTCTTTTTCTTCAGAATGGCCATCCGCGTTTCGAAATCCGGCGCCTGAAGATCTGCGGAGAGCCCCCACTTAAACCTGCTTAACAACCTGGATTTCATACCCTGTAACTCAACAGGTGGTTTATCTGATGTAAGAATCAGCTGCTTTCCGCTCTGGTGCAGGTGATTAAAAATATGAAAAAAAGTATCCTGAGTTTTCTCTTTGCCAGCAAATTCATGCACATCATCAATAATCAGAACATCAATCATCTGGTAGAAATGCAGAAAATCGTTTTTATTGTTGTTCCTGATGGCATCCACAAACTGTGTCTGAAATTTATTGGCATTTACATAGAGAACCGTCTTTTCCGAGAAGAGCGCTTTAATCTCAATTCCAATGGCCTGCGCCAGGTGCGTTTTTCCCAGTCCGCTATCTCCATATATCAATAGGGGATTAAATGCAGTGCCACCGGGATTCTTAGAAACTGCATAACCTGCAGATCTCGCCAGCCTGTTGCACTCACCCTCAATAAAGTTGTCGAATGAATTCTCAATATTTAAGCGTGGATCTATTTCCAGCTTTTTCAGTCCCGGAATAACAAAGGGATTCTTTATTGTGTTTTCGTTGTTATCCAGTGGTATTGAGACAGGTGTATTTCTAATCTCTTTACTGTTTTTCCCTGGAAACTTTACCGTATAGGGTTTACTGTTGCTATACGAGTTATTTTGCATGATTACATTGTACTCAAGCTTGGCGTCTGGACCCAGTTCTTTCTTAATTACTTTGCGCAAAATATCGATATACTGCTCCTCCAGGTATTCATAGAAGAACGGGCTGGGAACCTGAATGGTTAATATGTCATTATCAAGCTTAAGTGGAACAATAGGCTCAAACCAAGTACGAAAACTTATTGAGGGTACATTGTCTTTAATTATACTCAGACAATTGTTCCAGATGCGATCATGCATTACAAATGTTGGTTTTAGGTTAGGTTATTACATTTAAAGCTTGCGGGTTTCCCTATCACAAAGATTGTGAAAAAAAAGTAGAAAAAAAACTTAATAACACTTGATTAAGTCAGAATAACCATATTGGTTTTAGGTTCAATTATTTATGAAGTGAAAAAAAAATGATATTTTTTAATATGCTGGTAATCAATACGTTAATAGTTTTCATTTGTTAATAAATTGTTTTCTAATCCTTTAGCCCCACCAATTCAATTTATGATTTAAACAAGGTAGCACTTTGCATTGAATTTTGGCCATCGGAAAAGGCTAAATCGTCAAAATTAACAGAATTATGATCCTGGAATTACTCTTTCTTCTTCTTTGATTTTCCGAAAACGGAGATGTGCACATAGTCGCCTGGATTCTCACTAAGATCTTTGATCAATGTGTCCAGGTCTGTGATGAGGATATCCAGATTTTTGTAAAGGCTATCTGAATAGATTAATCTCCCAGCACTTCCTTCACCTGAGTTAACCTGTAGCAAAAGTTGATTCAGCTGCTCGGCGACAGACAGAAGTTCCTGCGATAGCTTATCCAAACCTGCACTGTCCAGTGACTCGCTTAGGGAGTTAAGATTGCCGGTCAATGAAGCCACATTCTCTTCCTGAGCTTTGAGCAGGGAGGTGAAGGATTCAAGATTACTCAGGCTCTGGTTAAGTGATCCTCCTGGTTCAAGAGTGATTGCAATCGACTTTGATATGTCCGACAGGTTTTGCACCAACTCTACGGTGGCTTCTGAAATCAGAAGTGTGTCAATTTGCTGAACCAACCTATCCATGGATATCGCCAGATCACTGATTCTGTCCATAACTGGCATAATCTGCTCCTCAAGGCTGGAAATCAGATCCTGTTCAACTGCTGTGAGAATAATATCATTCTCTTTGTAGTATTCCCTGTTTGTCACAGGAGCTCCTTGGGCTTGCATTTCAATTTTTATGGCTTTTGAACCCATCAAGTCTGTACTTACCTGTACCGCCTTGGAGCCTTTGGGAATGAAATAAGATTTTTCAATACTTAATACCATCCGGATGGGTGCTTTCTCCTCAGGATTAAGTGTAATCTCCTCGATATAACCAACCTTTACTCCACTCATCAGGATGGGTGAAGAGGCTTCCAGTCCCCCAGAATCCATATAGTAGGCAAGTAGGGGATAGGTGCTGCTAAATATATTCTTTCCTTTCAGGTAGTTAATTCCCCAAATTACCAGAATAATGGTAACTATACCGATAAGGCCAACTTTTGCTTCATTGCTTAATTTCATGTTACTTGTTGATTTCCTGTAAGGCATCCTTCAGAGGTACAAGTTTGTCATTTTTTGAAGCAACTACAAATGCATCTGGAAAGTCTGCCTTAATTTCATTGCACTTCTCCAATGCAGTGTGATAGCTTACACCGCTCCCTATCAGATATTTATACCACCTTCCGTCGCTAAGAATCCTTACCCCCTTATAACCTTTGAAAGAAGAAGGATCGGTAGGAATCTTATTCTTTGACGATGCCACCTGAATGCTGAAAACAATTTGATCAGGTTCAATTATATTTTGATTATCGAGAGACTCTTCATTCGATTCGGGAAGTTCCTCAACCATAACAACGCTTAGGTTGCTGCGCCTGTCAATTTCTTCTTTATACTCCTTAAATCCCCGATAAATGGCTGAAGAAATGAGCTCCTGACCATACTTGCTCATTAGAAATTTCTCCTCATCCGGGTTTGTAATAAAGCCTGTCTCCACCAATACTCCTGGCATAGAGGTCTGAGCCAGTACCAATAATCCCTGTTCCCGCACGCCCAGATCTTTTCGTCCCGCCCGATCTCTGAATTGATCCTGAACAAAATCTCCAAACTCAATGCTCTGTTTAAAGTAGGTTTTCTGCATCAGGGAAAACATGATATGCGATTCGGTGGATTTTGGATTAAATCCTTCGTAGCGAGTTTCATAATCTTCCTCCAACAGGATCACTGAATTCTCTCTGACCGCCACGTCAAAATTTTCATCAGCACGGTGTTGCCCAAGAACCAATGTGAGCGTCCCTTTTGCAGATGGGCGCGCAATTGCATTCACATGAATGGAGATAAATAGGTCAGCTTCAGCATCATTGGCTATCTCTGCCCGGTCCATAAGCTCCACAAAAATATCCTTTTTTCGGGTATAAATCACTTTTACATCCGGAACATTCTCTTCAATGTAAGCCCCTACTTTTAGTGCAATGGACAGGGCAATATCCTTCTCCTTGGCATTTTTGCCCACTGCTCCAGGATCCCTGCCTCCATGTCCCGCATCAATAACTACTGTGTGAATTCCTTTGGGTGGATCTTCAACATTTATACCCTTTGAATTTAGAAAAATTCCAAAGACCAAAATTGTTAATACAAGAAACGTCCGAAATGACCGTTTTATATTTATTGGCATTACATTTGCGTTTATCACAAAAATATAAGTTTAATCAGATTGCACTACGACCCGGTTAAGATACTTTTCATCATCTTACTAACTGTTTGCGCCAGCAGCTTATTGCATGCACAACAGCTCGATTCTACTGTGGTAGGCGATTCACTCATCGGTGTAGCGCCCGAAGCATTTACCATCGATTCAATTACAGGGGACACCATTCCTCTGGTTGAAGATGCCGGGAGCGACATTCAGTCAAAAGTTAAATACTCTGCTTTGGATTCTCTGGTATTTGCGCTGGATGGGGGCACGGTAGAACTTTATGGAGAGGGACGTATTGTCTATGAGGAAATAACACTTGAAGCGGCCTACATCCGCTATGAAATAGAGGACAACCTTGTGGAGGCTTTTGGGATGCCCGATTCTTCAGGAGCCATCGTCGGGGATCCTGTTTTTACCGATGAAAACAATTCTTTCGAATCCAAAGAATTGAAATACAATTTTAAAACCCAGAAAGGGTACATCAAAGAGGTGGTATCTGAGCAGGAGGGTGGATATCTTCATTCGGAAGAGACCAAGAAACAGGCCGATGGACATATTCACCTGAAGAATGGAAAATATACCACCTGTGATGCTCCCCACCCACATTTTTATATCGCCATAACAAAAGGCATCAGCAAGCCAGGTGATAAGATTATATCAGGACCCGCATACATTGTACTTGCCGATGTTCCTTTACCCCTGGGTATTCCTTTTGGTTTTTTCCCGAACTCAAAAACAAGTACTTCCGGTGTACTGATCCCTAAATACGGGGAGGAATCACGAAGGGGCTTTTACCTCAGGGAGGGTGGCTATTACTTTGCAATGAGTGAATTTATGGACCTCAGAGTAACAGGCGATATCTATACGAACGGTACCTGGGGTGTAAGGGTAGGAAGCAATTACAAGTTAAATTACAAGTTTAGCGGAAACCTGAATCTTAAATATTTTAAGAATATATCTGGCTTAAAGAACTTTGAAAGTTATGCGGTAAGTAGGGACTATTCTATAGGATGGAGTCATAGTCAGGACTCCAGGGCCAACCCAAACAGCTCGTTCCGGGCCAGTGTAAATTTGTCAAGTTCCTCCTATGATAAGAACCATACACGGAACATCAACAGCGTAATGAGGAATACCAAACAATCAAGTATATCCTATACCAAAACTTTCCCCAACAGTCCCTTTAACCTGAGTGCCTCGCTGAACCACTCTCAGAACAGCAATACAAAAGCAGTCAATATGACCCTTCCTAAGGTCTCCCTTAATATGTCCAGGATCAATCCCTTTAAGCGCAAATCTGCCACCGGCCCTAAGCGTTGGTATGAGGATATCCAGTTAAGCTATACCAGTATGATGGAAAACCGGATCAATACGGTAGATTCTCTTCTGTTTTCCTCTGAGGTTTTCGATGATATGAGAAATGGTTACAAACACAGCATCCCCCTTAACCTGAATATCAGGCCCTTTAAGAAAACTCCCATGCTTCAGAGTTTTGCCATTACGCCCTCTATGAACTATACTGGGATCTTCTATTCAAAGCAGACCTATAAATGGGCGGAATATGAATATAAGTATGATGAAAATGGGAACGTGATTGATAGCGATCTATTTGTATCAGATACCCTTATTGGTAAGTATTCCTATGCACAGTCTCTGGCCCCGACTATTAGCTCTGGGATTGCTCCTAAAATATATGGGATGTACCAGTTCAAGGGTGATGGACGCCTTGAGGTGATCCGACATGTGATGACCCCATCAGCCAGTTTCTCATATGTGCCTGATATGACATCCGTACAGGCCAATTACTACAGGGATGTGGTGGATCCTGAAGATGACAGCATCATTCTTGAAACTTACTCCATCTATGAGGATCAGATCTACGGAACGCCTACCTTTAACGGGGCATCAGGTAATTTGAGCCTTTCCCTGAGAAACACCGTAGAGGCAAAGATGAGATCGAAAGTGGATACCATTGACGAGCTTGAAAAGGTAAAACTCCTTGACAACTTCAATTTCAGCACCAGTTACAGACTCTTTAATAAGGATACACTTTCTCCATCCTGGCGCCCTGTGAGCTTTAACGGGAACACCAGACTATTTAACAATAAGCTGAATCTTTCGTTCAGGGGAGTTATGGATCCCTTTGGATATGATTCCACTCGGAACCGAACCAGAGAAACCTATTTTTCACAAACCGGGAAAGCTGTAAGGTTAACCAATGCCAGTGTCACGGCAGGATTCTCTCTGAAATCCAAACAAAATAAGGAAGGAAGTAAAGCAGGCCAGGAGGATATGGACCGGGAATCGCAGTTGAACAACCGGGATATGGCTGGCCGTGACCCAAATGAATACTATGATCCCAATATGGAGGATTATTATGGCGATTATGTGGATTTTGACATACCCTGGTCTGTTAGGATTGACTACAGTTTCAGTTATCAAAAACCAAAAGATATTTCAAAAGTGGTGCAGACCGTCAGGGCGTCGGGCGACTTCAGTCTTTCGCCCAATTGGAAGATTGGCTTCAATACAGGGTATGACCTGGACAGGAAACAGTTTACCACCACTAATTTGAGTATATACAGAGACCTGCATTGCTGGGAAATGAGGATTTCGGTGGTACCCTTCGGAACCTACAAATCCTATAATTTCCAAATCAATGCCAAATCGGGAATTCTTAGCGATCTGAAATACAACAAGAGGAAGTCCTGGCAGGATAATTTCTAAAATTGTTACTTATGAAACGAATCATTCATACCCCAAAAGCACCCGCAGCAGTGGGACCCTATTCACAGGCTGTGGAAGCAGGCGGAACATTGTATATCTCCGGACAGATTCCATTGGATCCGGAAACTGGAACTATTGTGACAGGAGGAATACAGGAGCAGACCGAGCAGGTAATGAAAAACATTGGAGCCATTCTAAAGGCTGCCGGATACGCTTATGAAAATGTGGTTAAATCTACGTGCTTGCTCTCTGATATGGCTAACTTCAAGGCAATGAATGAGGTCTTTGCAAGCTATTACCCTTCAGAGCAGCCCGCAAGGGCCGCATTTGCTGTAAAGGAACTTCCCCTGGGTGTCCTTATCGAGATTGAATCCATCGCCGTACGATAGAAGGGGCTGTCTGAAAACAGTTAGACACGTGTCTTACTGGAAGTTGTGATACAGCATATTTGGCCATAAGAATATCCATTCTCACTCTACTATTTACCACCTTCTGGGAACAATTTTCTATTATCAAGGTTTGATAAGCAAACGGAAACTTGAGAAACGATCAAGTTGTAAAACGTTTCCAGAATGATGGAGAAACAAATTGACAGAAGTATACTACTAGGTACAACTATAATGATTAAAAATTAAGAATATGAAGAGAACGTATATCGCCATATTGCTGGTTATGACAGTATTAACTACATGGAGTCAGGAGCAGGAGGATGATACCCTGTACTTTTCATTGTCGATGTCTCTTGAATTTGCCATGGAGAATAACCTGAATGCCGAAAATTCGCGGCTTGAAGTTGATATTGCCGACCAGCTGGTCTGGGAGACTGCTGCCCTGGGATTGCCGCAGGTGGATGCCAGTGTAAACTATAACTATAACATTAACCTGGCCACAACTCTCATTCCTGACTTCCTTGGAGATCCAAATGATAAGATTGAGGTTCAGTTTGGGACCAAACATTTTGCCACTGCAGGCCTTGTTGGGAACCAAATGATTTTCAGTGGACAGTATATAGTTGGTCTGCAAACTGCTAAGATTTTCAAAAACTTTGCGGATAGCAACCGAAAGCGCACTGAGCAGCAGGTTCGTCAGACAGTGACGGAGAACTATTACCTGGTGTTGCTGGGAGAGAACACCCTGGAAGCTTTGGTAGGTAACCTTAAAAATGTGAAACTGACCTACAAAGAAACATACCTACTCTATCAAGCGGGATTTTTAGAGGAGATTGATGCGGATCAGCTGGAGGTAACCATGACGGATCTTGAGAACAGTGTGCTCTCCATGGAGCGGCAGGTGGTGGCCTCCAGGAATTTGCTGAAGTATCAAATGGGACTGAAAAGAACTAAAAACATCATTCTGACCGATAGCCTGTACGAACTGGTTACCCGGATCGATTATGAGGCAGCCCTTCAAGCCGATCTGATTCTTGAGGAAAATCTTGATTATAAGATTTTGTCGGAGCAGGAGCAGCTGGCTTATATGGATATGAAGTTGAAGAGAACGGAATATCTGCCCTCCCTTTCGGCCTTTTATTCGATGGATTTTTCTGCACAGCGTGATGAATTCAACTTTTTAAATTCGGATCAGAATTGGTACAAAGCTTCACTAGTTGGGCTTTCCTTCAATGTCCCCATATTCAGCAGTGGGTCACGAAAAGCGGGTGTATCTCAAAAACGAATCGCCTATGAGCAGGCCCAAAACAGCAAAAATTTTGCGGAAGAAGGGATTCAGGTGGAATTTATCCAGGCAAAGTATGATTTTGCCAATGCACTGGAGAAATATAGAAGCGTACAAAAGAATTTGGAGCTGGCTCGAAAAATTACCAGGGTGACAAAAAAGAAATATGATGAAGGATTGGTATCCAGTCTCGAACTGACTCAGGTAAATGATCAGTTTCTTTCCATTCTGAGCAGTTATACTTCAACCATGGTGGAAGTGCTGAATGCAAAAATCAGAATAGACGTATTAATGAACAAAATTTAAAAAAGATAGCAATGAAACAACATCTAATAATTGCAGTGCTTGCCATTCTGGTTTCTTGTTCCCCAGGCGGGACAGACAATAAAAAGGCTGAAATAGAAAGATATAAGAAGAAGGTGAGCAACTATACGCAAAAGATTGCAGCTCTTGAAAGAGAGCTCGGAGAGGAAGCTGCGCCATTAAAACCAGAATCTTCATTGGTGGTGGAAGTCAAACAATTGAGTTCTGAAAAGTTCTCTCGACATTTTGAGGTGACAGGTTATATGGAAGCTGTCCAGGATGCTTATATCAGTCCCGAAATCAATGGGCAGATTGATAATATTCTTGTAAAAAGAGGCGCCAGGGTCAGAAAAGGGAAACTGCTTATTAAGCTTAATACCGATGTGACCGAAAAGAGCATTGAAGAGGTAAAGACTAACCTTGAACTTGCCACCCGCTTGTACGAAAAGCAGGAAGAGTTGTGGGAGCAAAACATAGGCAGTGAAATCCAGTACCTGAAAGTTAAAAATGGCAAGGAATCTCTTGAAGCACGTCTTGCCACACTTGAGAGACAGCTTGAAATGGCACAGGTTAGAGCCCCTTTTAACGGTATTGTAGATGACATCATGGTCAGGCAGGGAGAGATTGCAGCACCGGGAATGCAGCTGGTTCGTCTTGTTAACCTGGGAACCATGCGGGTTTCTGCACAGGTTTCAGAAGCATACCTTAACAGTGTAAAAGAAAACGATATGGTGGAGCTCAGATTTTCCTCTTATCCTGACATGATGCTAAAATCTGGTATTAACCGACTGGGGGAGGTGATCGATCAGGTAACCAGGACCTTTACCCTGGAGGTTATTCTTGATAACAAAGACGAGCGACTGAAGCCCAATATGCTCACTACCGTAAGAATAACCGATTATTCAGAAAATAATGCACTGGTGGTACCTACCATTATCCTTAAAGAAGACTTTAAAGGCACATTCCTGTTCCTATCAATAGCCGAGGGGGAAAAAAATATTGCACAAAAGGTATATGTACAGCGGGGGATTACAGTACAGGATCAAACCATGATTTTAAATGGAATCAATCCTGGTGATAAGGTAATCATCAAAGGTTATAACCTGGTCTCAGATGGGACTCTTTTGAAAGTCAATAACATATAGATTGAGAATAATGGAAAAACTGAAAGAACGGGAATTCAAATTCTCAACTCTTGCCCTTAAAAACCGAAATACCATATTCCTGCTGACAGGCATAATCATCCTTTTCGGAATTCTTTCTTACAAGAGTTTGCCCAAGGAACTTTTTCCCGATATAGTGTTGCCCACGGTTATGGTAAGGACTATTTATCCGGGAAATCCTCCGTTGGATATTGAAAACCTGATTACCAGGCCCATTGAAAAGGAGGTGGAGACGGTGAAAGGGGTGAAAGAGATCACATCCACTTCAGCTCAGGATGCATCCCTGATTTTTGTGGAGTTCAATACCGATGTGGATATAAAGGTGGCGCTGCAGGATGTAAAGGATGCGGTTGATAAGTCCAAAAGCGAACTCCCCAACGATTTATTACAGGATCCATTTGTTGAAGATATCGATTTTTCAGAGTTCCCTATTATCAATATAAATCTGTCTGGAGATTTCAGCATAGAGGAGCTCAAGGGTTATGGGGAGTACCTTGAAGACAAGATCGAGGCTATACCTGAGATCTCCAAGGTGGAGATCAGGGGTGTGGATGACCGTGAAATAAAAATCAATGTGGATCTACTAAAACTGGAGGCCTATGAGCTAACCTTTGATGATATAGAATTTGCCATCGCTCAGGAGAATGTCTCTATTTCCGGAGGCGAGATTAAGCTTGGAGATACACGAAGGTCGGTGAGGACAGTGGGTGAATTTGACTCAATGGAAGACCTGGAAGGGATTATCATCAAACGTGATGGTCAGGTAGTGGTCTATTTGAGTGATGTGGCCGATGTGATTGATGGCTACGAGGAACCTCAGACCTTCACCAGGCTTAATGATCAACCGGTAGTGAGTGTCCAGGTGATCAAAAAGAGCGGAGAAAACCTGCTTTCTGCCACCGATAACATATTTGCGATCCTTGACCAGGCAAAAGCTTCAGGGGCCATCCCGGCAGATATGAGTGTGACCTTATCCAATGATCAGTCAGAAACCATTCGCAATCAACTAAGCAACCTTGAGAACAGCATGATCATGGGAGTTATATTCGTCATTTTGGTGCTGTTCTATTTTCTGGGTACGCGAAATGCGCTTTTTGTGGGACTGGCCATTCCCATGTCCATGTTTCTTTCCTTTATTATTCTGGCAACGCTGGGCTATAAAATCAACCTGATTGTCCTTTTTTCACTGATCCTAGCACTTGGATTACTGGTAGATAATGCCATTGTGGTGGTGGAGAATATTTACAGGTATGTGGACAGGGGCTACGAACCCTTTGAAGCGGCGCGGCTTGCTGTAGGTGAAATTGCATACCCCATCATCACATCCACATCAACTACAATTGCTGCATTTCTTCCATTGGCCTTCTGGGGAGGAATAACCGGGGAGTTTATGAAAAATCTCCCCATTACCCTGATCATTGTGTTAACCTCATCCCTTTTCGTAGCCCTGATCATTGTTCCTGTCTTTTCCGCTACATTCATCCGGGTCGGACCCGATCGGAAAGACAACATGCCCAATGTGAAAAAGGGATTGCTGATTTCCGGAATCCTGATTATTATAGGCGTTGTGTTTTACCTCGCGAATAGAAATGTGATGGGATCTCTATCCGTGATTTTTGGCGTGATGGGTTTATTAAATGCTGCATTCTTTCGTAAAGCCGAACAATGGTTCCAGAATGTGTTCCTCTTGTGGCTTGAAAATTTCTACCTGAAAGTGTTGAAATTTGCGCTGAACAGATACAACCCCATATTTTTCTTTGTGGGGACCATATTCCTTCTGGTTTTCACCATTGCATTTTTCACCATGCGGGATGTAAATGTCACCTTTTTCCCTGAGAATGAACCTTCCTATATCAATGTGATTACAGAAATGCCCATTGGAACAGATGTTACCGCTACCAATACATTCGTATATGAATTGGAGAACGATATATCCGCCATCATTGAACCATATCACAACATTATAAAATCAGTTCTGACCACAGTGGGTGTGGGGAATGATCAGTTTGAATCAGGAAATGTACCCAATAAGGCACTCACTACAGTTTCTTTTGTCGAGTATGAGCTTCGGAAAGGAATTATTACTTCCGATATCATGCGTCAAATGAGCGATGAGTTGCTCTATAAGTACCCGGGTGTGATTCTATCCATTGAGAAAGACGAATCGGGACCACCCGCAGGAGACCCCATCAGCCTGGAAATAATAGGTGAGGATTTTGACGGATTGCTATTACTTACAGATTCCATATTAAGGCGTATCGACGAATCGGGGATCGAAGGGATTGAAGGTTTGACCATGGATCTGGATGTAGGAAAACCAGAACTTCTTGTAAGGCTAAACCGGGATAAACTTCGGAGGTACGGACTCTCCACCTACCTGGTGGCTAATACCTTGCGGACCGCTCTGTTTGGAAGAGAGGTATCAGATTTTAAAGTAGGAGAGGAGGAGTACCCCATCAACATGAGACTAAAAGAGGAGTACAGATACAATTCATCTTCACTGTTAAATATGCCCATTAGCTATGTGGACAATGGTCAGACCATTCAAATACCCCTTTCTGCCATAGCCGAAGTAGAGTATCGAAGTACCTATGGTTCAGTGCAACGGAAGGACCTGAACAGGGTGATCACCATCTCTTCCAATGTGATTGAAGGTTATAATGCCACGCGAATTAATGAGCAACTTGCCGATTTAATGTCGGGATATGAGCTGCCTGAGGGATACGAATTTGCTTTCTCAGGAGAACAGCAGGAGCAGATAGAATCCATGAAATTTCTTATCAATGCACTTTTGATCGCTGTATTGTTGATTCTGATGATTTTGGTTACCCAGTTTAATTCCCTGGTCAAGCCGGCCATCATCTTGGCCAGTGTATTGTTCAGTACCATTGGTGTATTTGGTGGAATAGCAAGTTTCAAAATGGATTTTGTGGTGGTAATGATGGGTATTGGAATTGTATCCCTGGCAGGAATTGTGGTTAACAATGCCATTGTACTGATTGATTACATTGAATTGCTTAAGCAGAAGAAGCGAAGGGAGATGGGATTGCGGGAAGGAGAATTTCTGCCAGTGACTATGGCGGTGGATTGTATTATTGAAGGGGGACGGACCAGATTACGACCTGTACTTCTTACAGCCATCACAACGGTACTCGGGTTAATTCCCCTGGCAGTCGGACTCAATATTGATTTTGGAGGATTGCTTCGTGAGTTTAAGCCAAACATCTATTTCGGTGGGGATATGGTCATTTTCTGGGGACCCATCTCATGGACTGTGATTTTTGGGCTTACCTTTGCCACTTTTCTCACCCTGGTGATCGTTCCTGTGATGTATAAGATCACAGTGAACGTTAGTAAAATAGTCAATACCAGGCTTATTAAATTACGTAAGCAGCAATAATAAAAAAAAAAAAGTGAGTGCCCTTAACAGACACTCACTTTTTCTTCATATTCTTTGATTCCTTATTCGGAAACTATGTCAAAAGGAATGTCCACAAGTACTTCTTTATGAAGTTTTACTGTGGCTGAATAACTTCCAATCTCTTTAATCAGGTCATCCTTAATGGAGATGTTCTTTCTCTCTATTTCAAATCCTTTTCCAATGAGGGCTTCAGCAATCTGGATGGTGTTCACCGATCCAAATATTTTTCCTTTGGTACTGGTTTTGGCACCAATACTCAGAGATACCTTTTTTAGCTTTTCAGCCATGGCTAGAGCAGCATCCTTCAGTTGCGCCTCTTTATGCGCGCGCTGGCGAAGAATCTCTGCATGTACCTTTTTGGCCTGAGCTGTTGCATTTATAGCATATCCCTTGGGAATCAGATAGTTTCTTGCATATCCGTCCTTTACCATAACGATATCATCCTTATGTCCAAGGTTTGGCATATCGTGTTTTAAGATCACATTCATTTCAAGTTCCTCCTATTACTTTAACATATCAGTTACATAAGGGAGCATAGCCAGGTGTCTAGACCGTTTAATGGCTACTGCTATTTTTCTCTGGTACTTCAGTGAGGTACCGGTCAGACGCCTCGGAAGGATCTTACCCTGCTCATTCAGGAATTTCTTCAGGAACTCGGGATCTTTGTAATCAATGTATTTAATGCGGTTCTTTCTGAACCTGCAATACTTCTTTTTCTTTATCTCTACCGTTGGTGGAGTTAAATATCTGATTTCTGAATTATCTTGTGCCATTATTAACCCTCCTGCTTGTTTTCAATTGATTGCTTTCGTTCTGCTGATTTTCTTGCTCTTTTCTTCTCTGCGTAAACCACCGCATACTTTTCCATCTTCATGGTCAGGAAGCGGATGATTTTTTCATCCCTGCGGTACTCAGTTTCCAGTTTGGCAATTAATTCAGGTTCAGCCCTGAACTCGATCAGGTGGTAAAAGCCAGTAGATTTCTTCTGAATGGGATAGGCCAGTTTTTTAAGGCCCCAATCTTCTTCATAGACGATTTCACCTTTATTATCGGTGATCACCTTTTTGAATTTGCTGACCGCTTCCTTCATCTGAGCTTCAGACAAAACGGGAGTACAAATGAAAACGGTCTCGTATTGGTTCAACATGTATAAAAATTTAGTTAATTAAAAATCGACTGCAAAAGTATGAAGTTTTTGATTAACAGCAAAGAAAGAAACCATTTTTATAGAGTTTTCTCACTATATATTTCCCCCTTTGTCACTTTATATGCTTTATGAATTTCGACCAGCAAACTTAATGACTTTTTTACTTTCGACTTTACAGACATAGTTGCTATCTTAGCGCTTGCAAATGGACAAATTTATTGTATCGGCCCGGAAGTACAGACCAGCAAGTTTTAATGATGTGGTTGGCCAGGCTTCCATAACCACCACCCTTCGGAATTCCATATTAAATAACCACCTGGGGCATGCTTATCTTTTCAGTGGTCCCAGGGGAGTGGGAAAAACTACCTGTGCACGGATTTTTGCAAGGACCATCAACTGTTTTAACATTACAGAAGAGGGAGAAGCCTGTGGAGAGTGTGAATCCTGCAAGTCTTTTAACGAAAACAGATCATACAGCATTCATGAGTTGGACGCAGCCTCCAATAACTCAGTGGATGACATCCGGACCTTAACTGAGCAGGTAAGGATTCCCCCACAGATCGGTTCTTATAGCATCTATATCATAGATGAGGTTCATATGCTATCCCAGGCAGCATTTAATGCCTTTCTTAAGACCCTTGAAGAGCCTCCTGCACATGCTATTTTTGTGCTTGCCACTACAGAGAGGCACAAGATTATTCCTACAATCTTATCAAGGTGCCAGATATTTGATTTCAATCGAATCAGGGTAGAAGACGCGGTGACTTATCTGGCTGAGATTGCTACCAGGGAATCCCTGGAGTATGAAGAGGATGCTTTGCACATGGTTGCCCTGAAAGCCGATGGTGCCATGCGGGATGCCCTTTCCATATTTGATCAGGTTGTCAGTTTTTCCGGGAAGAAAATCACCTACCAGGATGTTATTAATAACCTGAATATCCTGGATTATGAATATTTTTTCAGGCTTACCTTTGCAATTCTTGAGGGAGATGTGGCTTCGGCTCTGTTGCTGTTTAATGAAGTCCTGAATAAGGGCTTCGATTCCAGGAATTTCATCAATGGCTACGCGGCTCATTTGAGAGACCTGATGGTATGCAAAAATCCTGAGACCATTCAGCTTATGGAGGTGGGAGCCGGGATCAAGGAAAAATATTTAAAACAATCTTCAGAAGTTTCACTTCCTTTCCTTTATGCAGGTTTGGATATTTGTAACCAGGCAGACATTCAGTTCAGATCAAGCCGCAACCAACGACTTACCATTGAACTGGCTCTTGTAAAGCTGGCTAATCTTTCCGAGGTTCAAAAAAAAAAACAAGTAACTGAACCCATTGAGAAGGTTACCCAGGCTGTGCCTGAAGAGAAAACAAAACCTGTTCCTGCAGAAGCATCCTTACCTGTTCCAGAACCCGAGCCTCCTTCAGAAAAATCTTCTCCTGATCCGGCTGTTAAGGAGACAAGCGAAAAGAGTGCCAAGGGATCGAACGGCGTAGTTATAAAACCTGGCATCTCCATAAAAGATTCACTGAGAGGAAAAGCTCCATTAAAAGAGACTCCGGTCAGGCAGGAGATTAAAGATGACCCCCAAGCGCCTGAGCCTAAGGCAAACGAAAAGCCTGTAGACCCTGATGCGATCATTAAAGCCTGGGCCGATTATGCAGAATCAGTTGCAAAGAGCAAGCCGCGCCTATATAGCACCCTGGTAAATAACAGACCGGTAGTTAAAGCCGACGGAACTATCATGGTTCTGCTAAATAGTGAAGCACAAAAAGAAAATTTTGTAAAGAATATTAAATCAGATTTAACCCGGTCTATTCAAAGCTCCACGGGCATTAATACCATAGAGATCTTCACTGAGGTAGCTGAAGTGGAGAAGAACGGCAAAAGGATCTATACTGAACAAGATAAGCTCGAATCTTTAATCAAAAAGAATCCTGAACTGGGTCAGTTAAAGAATCGCTTTAGTCTCGATTTCGATGATTGAACATTCCAGGGCAATAATTGTATTCTAATACATGAAACACAATCAAAATTAACGATATGAACGGAGAAAAAATTACCAATCAACTAGGAAAAATAATTGTACCTGATTTTCCCATTGTTCCCTTTATTGAAGGCGACGGAACGGGACCCGATATATGGGCATCTACGGTGAGGGTATTGGATGCAGCAGTTGAAAAAGCGTACGGTGGCAAGAAGAAAATTGTCTGGAAGGAAGTACTGGCCGGGGAAAAAGCTTTTAACGAGACAGGAAAGTGGTTACCAGAAGAAACATTGGATATTATTCATGAGCATATGGTGGCCATTAAAGGACCGCTAACCACTCCGGTTGGAGGGGGCATCAGATCACTGAATGTTGCACTCAGGCAAATACTCGATCTATATACGTGCCTGCGACCTGTTAAATATTACAAAGGGGTTCCCTCTCCTGTAAAAGATCCTACAACCACCGATATGGTAATTTTCAGGGAAAACTCGGAAGATATCTACGCAGGCATAGAGTGGATGACTGGCACCGAAGAGGGCGAGAAAGTGAAAAAATTTCTCATAGAGGAGATGGGTGTATCCACCATTCGCTTCCCCGAATCAACATCCATAGGGATTAAGCCCATCTCGAAAGAGGGCACATCACGCCTTGTCAGGGCGGCCATCCAGTATGCTGTAAGAAACAAGCAACCTTCGGTTACACTGGTACACAAAGGCAACATTATGAAGTATACCGAAGGGCAATTTAAGCAGTGGGGATATGAACTGGCCGAAGAGGAATTCGGGGATCAGGTGTTTACCTGGAACCAGTACGATCGGATTGCCGAGCAAGAAGGCAAAGATAAAGCCAATGAGGCGCAGGATGCTGCACTGAAGGCCGGCAAGATCCTTATAAAAGATGTGATTGCTGATGCTTTCCTGCAGCAAATATTAACCAGACCAGCCGAGTATTCTGTGATTGCTACCATGAATCTTAACGGAGACTATATTTCAGATGCCCTGGCAGCCATTGTAGGCGGAATTGGCATTGCTCCCGGAGCCAATATAAATTATGAGACCGGGCATGCCATTTTTGAGGCTACCCATGGAACTGCTCCAAAATATGCCGGTCTGGATAAGGTAAACCCGGGATCTGTAATACTTTCAGGGGTGTTGATGCTTCAGTATATGGGATGGGACGAAGCAGCCGATATGATTGTAAGCGGATTGCAGAAGACCATCTTAAAAAAGACTGTGACATATGACTTTGCCCGATTAATGGATGATCCCACAGAACTGAAGTGTTCAGAATTTGGTACTGCCATTATCGAAAGTATGTAAGAAAGTTAGGGGTTAGTGGGTTAGTAAGTTAGTGGGCATTTGTACGAAATTTCTTGCTAACTTCACTAACCCACTAACCCACTAACCCATTAACTTATTAACCCATTAATCTAACAACCATGCTACCCAAGAAAGTAGAAGAAATACTCAATGTTCAGATTGAGAGAGAAGATTATTCTTCCCAACTGTACCTGTCAATGGCCTCATGGGCCGAAAATAATGGCTTTGAAGGTGTTTCAACCTGGCTCTATGCGCAGACAGAAGAGGAGAGGGTTCATATGCTTAAGCTTATAAAATATGTGAACGACCGGGATGGGATCGCAGTGATTCCTGGAATTGACACTCCTCCTACCGATTTCGGTGATGTATTCGCCATGTTTGATAAGGTGCTGGCCCACGAACAATACATTTCTGGCTCCATCAATGAAATCGTTGCAGTGTGCATTTCTGAGAATGATTACACGACTCAGAGCTGGATTCAGTGGTTTGTAACAGAGCAGATCGAAGAAGAGGCTTCAGTAAAGGCCATCATTGATAAGCTTAAATTGCTGGGTAAAAACAATCTCTATATGTTTGACCGCGATATCATGACCATGCGCGGCAGCGGAGCGGGTACCACCGGAGCATAAGCACCATCCATCCATTCTTTTGGCAGTCTGCCATTTTAACACTTTTTATAGATTGGTACACTATTTGAAAGATCAAGACCGATAAAAAGGGTAAATTTGTTCTTTCAAAATCGTAATAATAACTATATAATCACATCGGATCATGGATGTTGGAAAGATCATAGGAAAGTTTCTTGGCAATAAGGCAGATAGAGATATGCGTGAAGTAATGCCTTATGTGGATAAGATCAAGGAGGCTTACAAAACCATAGAGGGAATAAGCAGCGATGAGCTTCGTGAGCGTTCTGAAGCACTCAAAGTCAGGGTGACCGAATATGTGGAAAAGGAGAAAAGCACCCTTAACGAACTTAAAGCAAAAGCCGAAGATCCGGATTTTCCTGTTACGGAAAAAGAATCTGTATACAAAGAGATCGATAGCCTGGATGAAGAGATTGATGAGAAGTATGAGGTAATTCTGAATGAGATCCTTCCTGAAGCATTCTCACTAATTAAAGAGACAGCCAAACGATTCAAAGAAAATGAACAGGTTGAAGTTATGGCCAAAGAATACGACAGGACCCTGGCAGCTTCACGAGATTCGGTGGAGATCAAAGGTGAAAAAGCCATCTGGCAGAACAAATGGATGGCAGGAGGAAATGAGATCACCTGGGATATGGTACACTATGATGTGCAGCTTATTGGAGGTGTAGCCCTGCATAGCGGAAGGATAGCCGAAATGGGTACCGGTGAAGGGAAAACCCTGGTGGCTACCCTGCCCGTTTTTCTGAATGCGCTGACCGGCAAGGGTGTTCATCTAGTTACAGTAAACGACTACCTGGCCAAACGTGATTCAGAATGGATGGGTCCCATCTATGAATTCCATGGACTTACCGTGGACTGTATTGATAAGCACAAGCCTAATTCTGAAGCAAGACGTAAAGCCTATAACAGTGATATAACCTTTGGCACCAATAACGAGTTCGGATTTGACTACCTGCGTGACAATATGGCGCATACTCCAGGGGAGCTGGTTCAGCGAAAGCACAACTACGCCATTGTGGATGAGGTGGATTCAGTACTGGTTGATGATGCCAGAACCCCATTGATTATTTCTGGTCCCGTGCCCAAGGGCGACAACCAGGAATTTGAATCTTATAAACCCAAAGTGGAGAGGCTGGTGAGTGCACAGCGAAATATGATCAATGGTGTATTTACAGAAGCGCGCAAATTACTGGCTGAAGGAGATACAGAAAAAGCAGGATTTAATTTGCTGCAGGCTCACAAAGGATTCCCAAAATATAAGCCCCTGATTAAGCTATTGAGCGAGGAAGGCAATAAGTCTCTGATGCTCAAAACCGAGAATCATTATATGCAGGAGCAATCCAAGAATATGCACCTGGTCACAGACGATCTCTTCTTTATCATTGAGGAGAAAATGAATTCAGTGGAATTGTCTGAGAAGGGCATTGACCTGATCACTGGTGATTCTGATGACCCGGCATTTTTTATTATGCCTGATATAGGGTCCGAAATAGCGGAGATTGAAAAGTCTGAAATGCCAGATAAGAAGAAACTGGAGATTAAGGATAAGATGCTCCAGGATTATGCTGTAAAATCGGAGCGGATCCATACAGTTAACCAGCTTCTGAAAGCCTACTCCATGTTCGAGAAGGAGAATGAGTATGTGGTCATGGACAATAAGGTGAAAATTGTTGATGAGCAGACAGGCCGGATCATGGAGGGTAGAAGGTACAGCGACGGATTGCACCAGGCCATTGAAGCCAAAGAAAATGTGAAGGTAGAGGCAGCCACCCAGACCTGGGCCACCATTACACTACAGAACTATTTCAGAATGTACCATAAACTGGCAGGTATGACGGGTACAGCGGAGACCGAGGCTGGTGAATTATGGGATATCTATAAACTTGATGTGATGGTTATTCCCACCAACCGTCCCATAGTACGTGACGACCGGGAAGACCTGGTTTATAAAACCAAGCGTGAAAAATACAATGCAGTGATCGATGAGCTGGTGCAATTTTGCGTTAAGCACATTGTGATTGATCTTACGGATATTAAGCATCTTAGAGAGAAGCTCAGAGACCTCTACAGTGGTAGTACCCACCAGAGAGGGTCGGCCAGCTTTGTTGAGTTGCACCAGTCCATCGATCACTGCGTTGTATTTTTCACGCTTGGTTTTATAAACCAGGTCTTCCCGGTCGTCACGTACTATGGGACGGTTGGTGGGAATAACCATCACATCAAGTTTATAGATATCCCATAATTCACCAGCCTCGGTCTCAGCTGTACCGGTCATACCT
>PVMS01024615.1_pt1 | contig 21890 bp, 19 predicted proteins | sample 1853461 | NCBI WGS metagenome assembly PVMS01 (sample SAMN08582032, study PRJNA380276) | Marine sediment metagenome, whole genome shotgun sequencing project. | isolation source: ocean sediment barecode stripped | collected 2017 | reverse complement strand
AGATCTTGTGGTATCTCGAGTAGCCATTTTAATGAATTATTTTTGCTCGCGATCTCAGATTAACCATCTAAATAAGCTTTTAGGGTTTGTTCAGCTGTCTTTTTCCAGGAAAATCGATTAGCCTGTTTATATCCTGCCTTGATAAGTCTTTCCCTCAATTTTGTGTCAGTTAGCATATCTGAAATTGCTTGTGACCAGCCATCAATATCATCAGGATCTAATAGTGTTGCCGCATCACCGGCGACCTCGGGAAGTGACGCTCTATCGCTGGCAATTACCGGGCAGCCACAATGCATCGCTTCCAGCACTGGCAGGCCAAATCCTTCGTAATAAGAGGGGAGTGCTAACAGGCTTGCTGAGTGGTAGAAGTGAACTAACTCTAAATCGCTGGCTGAGTCGATAAAATGTATGCGGTCTCGAATCCCTAACTGGTCAATTTGATCATACATCTTCTCATAGAGCCAACCCCTAGAACCAACCAGGACAAGAGGTAGATCTAAGGATTCTTCTTGAGTTAACTGGGCGTAGGATTTTAGCAATGTGGCCAGGTTTTTCCGCGGGGATAATGTGCCAACGAAGAGAAGAAAACCCTCAGGAAGATCATATCGATCTAAGGTACTTTTGACTTCAGAGAGCGATGTCTTGGATGAAAAGATAGGATCGGCCGCGAGATGTATTGTCGTAATTTTTTCCGGGTCTACTCTCAAGTTTGAAGTCAAATCAGCTCTCGTATAGCTACTGTCTGCCAGGATATGATCAGCTTTTTCTACTGCCCACATTATCTGGTCATTGTAATATCGCCTGCTTTCCTTTGTCAGAAAATCCGGATAATAAATAAAATTCAAGTCATGAACAGTTATGATATAACGATCAGCGCCATATTGTGGAGGGATGAAATCTGGCGAATGAAGAACACGGAGCGAATGGGGTATTAGCTCAACGCCTAAGGTCCAGCGTTCAAACCTGTGATGGCAGGGCGTTATTAAATTAACCCGCGTAAAGTTTTTGGAAGATTTAGGAACGAGGCTCTCGTTTTCTTTCCTGCTATGGAAAATGATAAATTCGTCAGACTCATCAAGAGCGGCCAATGTTCTGATTAAAAGAGCTATATATTTACTTATACCTCCACCCTGATAATGCGGAAGCCTGCCATCTATTCCAATACGCATAAGGAGATTATAGGTGTTTACATGCCTCTAGTGTAGCCTATTCGTCATGGGCTATTGGGCAAGTTATAATGATCAAACCAATAGGAGATTTCCCAAATAATGACGGTTGATCTGTTGATTTGGGTGATAAGTGGAGTTAATTCATGGCTAAGAACGGCAGTCAAAGACAAGAGGATATCGGGGAGCTATTAAGCAGATTAGATTGGTTGGATGAGGAGCGGCGAAAGCTCAGCCGTCGATTGGGTGAGCTTGAGCAAGGAATGACCAAACAACAACAAGCAATCGAAAATAGGGACCAAAGAATCTTAGAGTTGGAAACTCAGCTGAGCAAAGCAAATCTACAATTGGCAAAATTATCGAATTTTGATATTGAACTCGAACAATTCAAAGATGAAGTAGTCCTCCTAATTGAACAGTATGATCAACGAAGAGTAACTACTCAAGATGAATTGGAGAAACTTCGTCGAGTTGAACATGAGGTTCATTTACGCGATCTGGCAGCTATCAGAAAAAACCTTACTCCAATTAGCCGTTTAGAGGAAGAAATGACCTTGCGCCAGGCAGAAGAAGCCAGGCTTGCAAAACTACTTGGTGGACTTCAAGCGAAAGTTACCAGCCTCCAGAACGAGACCGAGACCTGGAATCAGGAATTGAGGTTTATTGATGATTTAGTAAAGACAAATAGAAGCTCAACAGCCGAGATAAGCAGCAGCCACCTCGCGATAAGTAAAAAAATCGATAATACAGCCGCGAGAACTGAAGTAATCAGCCATGGTCTGACTAAAATTCAATCCAGCAATGCTGAATTGGCAGAAAATGTCTATGAACTTAAGAAGCGGATTCAAAATTGGACTGAGCAAGTTCAGGTTGGCGAGTACGAGCGTAACCAAAGGCTAAAGAAGTGGGAAGAACGTTGGGAAGCAGCAGAAGAAAAGTTAGACCGTTTTAGCAGTGATTGGGTCGATTTTACTAAGCAATATAATGAAGCGAAAATGGCGGTTAGCTATCTTTCAGAGTGGCGCCAGGAAGTCGAGATGCGGCAGAAAGAATCCCAAGAAAAGGTTCGCGTTGAAACAATTCGAATGCAAGCAATATTAGATAATTATAAGACAGAAAATGAGAAGGCAAGAAGGAATTTTGAGGTTGAGTCAGACCAGCGATGGTCGAATGCAGCAAGAAGAGAAGCCGAATTCTCGAGTCAGGTAGATGAAATTTTAAATGATTTGAAAACGCTGGTCCAAGAGAAAGACAAGTTATGGCGAGTTCAAGCAGCTCAAAGTGAAGCCTTAAGGAAACTGCCTCTAACGTGGTTAGAAGAAGTTGAAAAAGCAATGGTTCACGATCCAGACAGCCGGCGCTCGCCGGCCTTGATACCAGTTAGAGAGGATTAATGCACGTCATCGGCACAGCGGGTCATGTTGATCACGGAAAATCATCCCTTGTTCACGCGCTGACCGGTATAGATCCCGATCGCCTAAAAGAAGAGAAAGAAAGAGAGATGACCATCGATCTTGGCTTTGCCTGGATGAAATCCGGGGACGAACAGGGGGAAATTGGCATCGTTGATGTTCCTGGACATAGGGATTTTATCGAGAATATGTTGGCTGGCATTGGTGGGATTGATTTGGCCCTCCTGGTTATCGCTGCTGATGAAGGCGTTATGCCTCAAACAAAAGAACATCTTGCCATCATTGACCTACTAGAAGTAAAGCGTGGAATAATAGCGCTCACGAAAATCGACCTCATTGATGATGACGATTGGATAGAGCTGGTAACCCTTGATATCAGTGAAGCTGTAACAGGTACGATCATGGAAGAAGCTCCGATAATCGCTGTATCAGCTCACACCGGAGCCGGAACAGGATTGCTGAAAGAGACAATCTGGGCTGAACTGGCGTCCGTTGAAGAAAAAATAGACCGAGGCCAACCGAGGTTGCCTGTTGATCGGGTGTTCTCGCTTGCTGGCTTTGGCACGATCGCTACTGGTACTCTTTTGGATGGACAGTTGAATGTCGGCCAGGTAATCGAAGTACAGCCATCAAATATCTCCGGCCGGATTCGAGGTTTACAGACACATAAAACAAAAATAGAAACCGCTCAACCAGGTAGCCGGGTCGCTGTAAACATCAGTGGTATTGATACGGATGCAATAAGTCGAGGAGACGTCCTTGCCTTGCCAGGAACTCTTTCTGGTACGATATTGTGTGATGTTTTTTATAAGCATCTGCCAGAAGCAGGAGAACCGCTACGCCATAATCAAGAGGTGAAATTTTTCTCCGGCGCATCAGAAGTTGTCGCCAGGACGCGTGTGATCGGCGCGAAGGCGATAAACCCAGGCACGAGCGGCTGGCTGCAATTAGCTTTTAGGGAGTCCGTAGCGCTGCAAAAAGCGACCACTTTATCTTGCGCCGGCCGTCACCGGCCGCAACGCTTGGTGGAGGTTCTGTTCTGGACCCACATCCTGGTCGCCGCCACAGAAGATTCAAAAATGATGTGATTGAACGATTTAACACCCTGGAGCGCGGCCTCCCGTCAGAAATCATGGCGGAAACTCTAAACCGGTACGGGCTGATGGCGAAAGATGAGTTAATTGCCCGTTCAGGATTGTCTCAAGTAGAAGGCGATGTCATCATTGGTCAGCTTCAAGAGGCAAATCAGCTGCGCCAAATAGACAATCTTTACACTACAACATTCAGCTGGGAAAGATTTCTGGACAAGGCAGTATTGATTCTTGAATCATTTCACTCGAAAACACCGCTAAGAATGGGAATGCCCCGGGAAGAGTTAAGGAGTCGATTAGGCCTGGCTAGATCACAATTTAATATTTTATTAGTTGACCTTGTTAATAAAAATTCTATTGAACTTGTTGGTAAGTTGGTGAAAGTGCTGGAGCATAAAATAACTTTTTCGGCCAATGAGAACCAAAATATAGAGAAGCTTATGGAAAAGTTTAGAGAGCTCGGCGTGAATTCCCCTTCAGTCAAGATCGCAAAGAGTTACGTTGGTGAAGATATTTACTCTGCGCTGCTCGATCTAGGCGATCTAAAGGCTGTTGCCCCAGATGTTGTTTACCACAGTGAAGATTACCGGCATTATATTCAGCTTGTTATCGATTACCTGAAAGAAAATGAGCGAATAAGCGCAGGGGAACTACGAGATTTATTAACGACAAGCAGAAAATACGCAATAGCCATACTGGAGCATCTGGACGACGAGGGTGTCACCCGGCGTGTTGGCGATGAGCGATATCTCGTTAACCTACCAGGTAAAGAACGAGTATAGATCGAGGATAATTTGACGGCGTTTATGAATGCCCCTTCAATGAAAGAAAGTTCGATTCAAATTAGTAAGTCCATAGAGCGGATTGCTATGCTTAGCGTCCATACCTGCCCGCTGGCAACCCTTGGGGGAAAGAAAACAGGTGGCATGAACGTTTATGTTCGAGAGTTTAGTCGCGAACTGGCTCGACAAGGCATCAAGGTTGATGTTTTTACACGCTCTGAGGATGATTGCCAGCCGACAGTTAAGCATGACCTCGGCTACGGCGCCAGGGTTATCCATATCGCCGCTGGCCCTGAAAAGCCCATTCCGACGGTTGAGATAGCCGCTTACCTGGACGACTTCGTTCATGGCGTTCTTGCGTTCTCAAGGGAAGAAGGCATTACCTACAATTTAATCCACAGTCACTATTGGATGTCGGGTCTAGTCGCGGAAGGTTTGAAAAACCAGTGGCCTGATGTGCCTGTTCTCCAGATGTTCCATACGTTGGGGCATATGAAAAATCGAGTGAGTGATTCGGAAAGTAATCGAGCACCGCAGTCACGTATTGACGGTGAAAGTCATATCCTTTCCTTTGTTGATCGAGTGATAGCAGCTACACCGGCCGAATACGCCCAGCTTCATTGGCTTTACGGCGCCGATATGGAAAAAGTGGTGGTCATCCCACCAGGGGTGGACCTTGATCGCTTCTCCCCAATTCCGCGAAAGATTGCCAAGGCAAACCTGGAGATGCCGGAGAACCATAAAAACATCCTTTTTGCAGGCCGAATCGAACCCTTGAAAGGCATCGATACACTTTTGCTAGCTATCTCTCTTATACAGAAGCAAAATCCCGAATTAGCAGATCATGTGAGTGTAAACATAATCGGTGGTGACCCCTGGAGCGAAACTGTCGATGAGGAGATGATTCGTCTTCAAGACCTCAGGCAATTCCTTGGAGTAACTGATATTGTCACTTTTTTGGGATCAAAGGCCCAGGATGATTTACCAGATTACTATGCTGCCGCCGAGATGGTTGTCATGCCATCTCATTACGAGAGTTTCGGATTAGTGGCTCTAGAAGCGATGGCGATGGGTACCCCGGTTATTGCATCCGAAGTCGGCGGATTGGCCTTCCTCATTAGAGATGGCGAAAATGGATTTCATGTACCCTCGAGAAATCCAGAAGCTCTTGCTGAGAGGATATTTTCTTTGTTGACAGACCGCGACTGTCGAGACCAGTTAGGTATGGCAGCGAGAGCATATGCACGGAACTATTCATGGTCAATTATTGTCGAAAAGATGATTGCGCTTTACTGTGATCTAATTCAAGATTAAATTCAAGCATCCCCGATTTCACCTCATTTGATGACGGTTAAACCAGCCATATAAGGCTGTAAAATTTCAGGAATGTTTATCGATCCGTCTCTATTTTGATTGTTTTCCATTATTGCGATCACTATTCTAGGAAGCGCAAGACCACTGCCATTTAAGGTATGGACATACCTTGGTTTCCCACCTTCTCTTGGCCTGAATCGTATATTGGCTCGTCTAGCTTGAAAAGATTCGCAGTTGCTGCATGAGCTCACTTCGAGCCATTCTTCGCTGCCTGCTGCCCAGACTTCCAAATCATACTTCTTGGCTGCAGCGAATCCTAAGTCGCCTGTAACCATTTCTACTATTCGATATGGTAATTCAAGAGCTTCACAAACAGCTCCTGCCTGGGCGACGATTTCTTCGAGGGCAAGATAGGAAACGTCCGGGGTTGTAAATTTATACATCTCAACTTTGTCAAATTGGTGACCGCGCTTAATTCCGCGCACATCTCGTCCAGCACTCATTTTCTCTCGTCGAAAACACGGCGTGTACGCTACGTAATTTCGAGGCAGCTCCTCTTCTTCTAGTATTTCATCACGGTGAATATTTGTTAAAGCGATTTCAGCTGTACCCAACCACATGAAATCCTCTTCAGCGTCTCTATAGATGTTTTCCTGAAATTTTGGCAGCTGAGCCGCTCCAACAAACATCTCTGAACGCACCATGAATGGCGGGTAGATCTCAGTATAACCGTGTTGGCTAACGTGAAAGTCGAGCATAAATTGAATTAATGCGCGCTGCAGCCGTGAACCAGCGCCTACAAGTAAATAGAAGCGTGAGCCACTTAGCTTAACACCACGGTCAAAATCCAGTATTTTCAGCGAAAGCCCCAAATCCCAATGTGGTTTGACGTCGAAATCAAAATCTGGTTTTGGGTTTCCTTTGGTCGCTGTAACAACGTTGTGACTATCATCAGGACCAACCGGGACACTTTCATGTGGAAGATTCGGAACCCAGAGCATTTTTTCCTTAATCAAAGCTTGAACCGAACGCAGTTCCTCGTCCAGGGCGCCAATCTTGTCACCCAACGCCCTCGTTTCATTCTTAGCTTCGTCCACATTGTACTGAAGGGTGTGTAATTGAGAGATTAGAGCCTCTTTTGATTGGCCAAAGTCATGTCCACTTTCAGCGCTCCGTAAATCGTTTTCATATTTTCGTAGCGTGCCCATCCACCGCCCTATCTGCTTTGAGGTCTCATTGCGCTGACGCCGGTATTCTTCAACGTCTAGCAGCACTTCGCGGCGTCGATTCTCTGATTCAATTATTTCGTCGATTGGAGCGACATCATTTAACTTAGCTATTTCTGCTTTTACCCACTCCGGTCTTTCACGAATAAGGTTAATATCTATCATTTGAGTCTCTTTTTTGGGTTTTTCTAATAATGGCTTCACGAAATTATCCAACTTATACTAAAAAGGGTCTCCTCGTTCCAGGACGAGGAGACCCGTGGTACCACCTGGATTTATTTGAGGCGTTCTTCGCCCCAAACCTTATTTATCTAACCTAGCGCTGTAACGGGCGTACCCGGCAAACCTTGTTTCGGCCGCAACTCAGAAGTGGATTTCCATTATCGAACCTGTTGATTCGCACCGCGCAACCAACTCTCTGTAAAAGCTCAAATATGTACTTATCTTCGTCAACGTCGAATCTATTTATTTGACAACAGTATATATTCCAACGGAGCCCAGGTCAAAGCCAAGCTCTCTATTCGGCCCTCTCTCGAAGATGGGGGAACAGGAGAACCTCTCTAATTGATGTTTTGTCAGTAAACAACATCGTTAGGCGGTCTACTCCCATACCAAAGCCTCCGTTTGGCGGCATCCCATATCGCATTGCCCTAATGTAATCCTCGTCGATCGGATGAGCTTCCTCATCGTCAGACATATATAATTTCTGCATTTCCTCAAAGCGTCTTCGTTGTTCCAGAGGATCGTTCAATTCAGTGAACGCATTTCCCATCTCCATGCCGCCAATGAAAAATTCAAATCTCTCAACATGTTTGGGATCGCCTGGAACCCCCTTGGCCAACGGTGAAATATCTCTTGGATAATCAAAGATGATAGTTGGCTGGATCAGCCGGGGTTCAACAAACTCACCCAACATCCCATCAATTAATTTACCCCATGAGAATTGGTTTGAGGCATGTCCACCAATCTGGTTAATTTCCTTGGCTAAGAGAAGTGAAGAGCCAAATTCCATGTAATCGATACCGGAATGCTCGTGAATCGCCTCTCTCAGGCTAATTCGGCGCCAGGGAGCAGCTAAATTAATATTATGACCTTGAAATGAAATTTCTTGCTTACCAAACAATTCATTAGCGGAAAAAGATAACATCTCTTCGGTAAAAGCCATCACATCGTGGTAATCCCAGTAGGCAGCGTAAAACTCCAGCTGCGTAAATTCCGGGTTGTGGACAGCATCGACGCCCTCGTTGCGGAAATCGCGACCAATCTCATAAACTCTTTCATAGCCCCCCACAAGCAGTCGTTTAAGATAGAGCTCAAATGAAATACGTAAATAGAGCTCCTGCTTTAGTTGGTTATGAAATGTCGTAAATGGTCTGGCAGCAGCACCGCCATATAACGGCTGCATAATAGGCGTTTCTACCTCGAGAAAGTCATGCTCTTCAAAAAAATGTCGAAGAGCTCTAATAAGCTTGGCTCTCGTTCTAAAGATATCGCGAACCTCTGGATTAACTGCTAAATCTGCGTAGCGCTGGCGATACCGCTCCTCAACATCGGATAAAGGACTGTAGCGAATAGTCTGGCCTTCGATCTCCTGCTCCTTAACCAAAGGCAGAGGTGTGACTGCTTTGGACAGCAGCCGCCAATCATTGGTACGCAGGCTTATCTCGCCCATGCGTGTACGAAACACGCTCCCTTTCGCCTCAACAAAGTCCCCAAGGTCGATTAATTTACGAAAAACTTTGTGACTTTCTTCACCCACATCATCCCGTCTAATAAACAACTGGATGCGCCCGCTTTCGTCTTCCAGATCGGCGAAAACTGTCTTGCCCATGTCCCTTATCCTGACAATGCGTCCACAAAGAGATATCACCTCATCTTTAATCTTGTTCTTCACCTCAAATTCAATAAATTCCGCTCGCGCAATGTCAATTGAACAAGATCGCTGACTTCTTAGTGGGTATGGATCGATACCGGCCGCAAACAGTCTTTCCAGTTTGGATATTCTTTGTTTTTCAAGTCCATTCGGCTGCCAGGCCATATTTCACCTCTTCTATCGGTCCAGACCAGTTTCCATCTAGCAGATACGATAACCCATCATACGACAAAGAGCCCGCGATTTCACGGGCTCTCGTATATCATTTGGACGTTTGGTTCTTCTAACCAATTTCTATTATTTTAAAATGGAGGAGCCCGTTGGGTGCCTTTACTGTTACATCAGAACCGATCTTTCCCCCCATCAGAGCCCTTCCTAAAGGACTCTCATTGGAAATACGACCATTTGTTGGGTCGGCTTCAGCAGGTCCAACGAGATGATAGCGCTCCTCTTCATCAAAGTTATCTTCTTTAACCGTTACCCAATCACCAACACGCACCGTCGCGTGAGGACCGCTATTCTCATCGATGATTTGGTAGTTATTTAAGATATCTTCAAGTTCCTGGATCCTGGCCTCCATAAATGACAATTCGTTTCGGGCAGCCTCCAGCTCAGCATTCTCCACAAAATCATCATCCTGCCCGTCTTCAAACGCGTTGTGCAAGCGATCGGCGACGGATTCACGGCCGACGGTTGTCAAGTAATTAAGCTCTTCTGTCAACTTTTTAAGGCCTCCAGATGTCAACAAGTGTGGTTTTAACAAAATCATTACAAATCCCCTAGAAATGGAACTGCCGCTGGACCAGCGGCGTCTTCTCATGTTATGTTATTTTACTAAATTTAGCACGAAATTATACCAAATTCGTTTGCAATGTAAAGAGGAATTAAGTTACACTCAACGACTTATGATCACAAAACGACAACTCGGGATCGGGTTCATCGGTATGAGCATATTAATAACGGTTGGCGCGTTCGCCGTTGACTGGTGGCGCTCATCGAACCTTCAGACCTTTACGCCGATGATAGGTCCATTGCAAATAGCGTCGCTGGTTGGGGCTGCCTTGCTTTTCTTTGTTGGCCTGACCTTGCTCCCGCTGGGCGATAGACCTGCCTGATCGATTATCTTTGGCCTTATTGACCAAATTCAAATCTAACATACTCGATCAGAGCAATCTGCCCTAATCTATCTTTATGAAACCAAAGAGCCTAATCAGCGGAATGAGCATCTGGTACAACCTGCCCGGCTTGTTTATTGGCGCTGCCCTTCTAATATTTATCTTTTATCTGGCTATCTACGGGCTGTTCACCGCATCGCTTCTCAGTTTTCCTTTTGACTATGACCAGGGAGAGGGCTTTGAGCTTGTCGATACCATCATGTTCAGCAGGGGTGAATTACCGTATAAAGATATTGATGATTATCCGTTTTATTCCTCGAATTACCCGCCAGTTTTTCATTTAGCTGTCGTCCCCCTGGTCTGGCTTTTTGGACCCGAGTATTGGACCGGCCGGCTGGTTTCTTTTATAGGGACGTTGATTACAGCCGCAGTGATTGGTTATGCTGTCCAACGATCTTCGCGCAGGTGGTGGCTATCATCTTTGGCTGGTCTTGCGTTTTTAGCTTCCAATTATGTTTATCACGTAGGCCCCCTATTTCGCCAGCATATGTTTATGGTCATGTTTGAGACTCTGGCAGTAGTCATGCTGGTTATCGTTACAGAAAAGGAAGAAGAAGAAGGAAGGAATTGGAATAAGGGATTGTTGGTAGTGATGCTGTTATTATTTCTAGCTGGCTATACGAAGCAGCTGGCCTACGCCACCGTCGCGGCCGTATTTATTTTCATCTTTTTGCGTAAACCCAAAAGAGCTGTTAAATGGGCAGTACCATTCGCCCTGGTAGTGGCAGTCACCTTTTTATTAATTAACCTGGCGACCGATGGGCATTGGCTTACCAATACGATAACAGCTAATGTAAACCCTTTTATTCCAGGACAAGCAATAGGCCTTTTTCAGCAATGGTTCAATTTACATACGGTCCTCATTTTTGCTGCCTCAATTTTTGCCCTCTACCAGCTATATTTTGAGCGACTTTCGGCTTATACGATTTGGTATGTTATCGCAGTTGTCAACGCAGTAACGGCCGGGAAATGGGGAGCTGGAGAGTCTTATTTCGCTACCGCTGTTGCGGCTGCCTGTATATTGACCGGAATCGGCTTTGGTCGGGTATTAAATTTGGGGGAAAGGCGTGGAATAGTAACGGGAGGGCTAACAACATTGTTCGTTACCCTGCTATTTTTGGTGCAGGCGGACAAAGTCTTCCATATGCCGACCGACACCCCATCTTTAGAACGCATCGCCCAGTTGTTGGACAAGCCAACTGAGACATTAATAGCGCTGCAGACTTCTTGCTCTGATCCAAGACCAAGGGAGAAGATAAAATATGTTGATGCTGCCGGTGTAGGTTTATTAGGTAGTCGGCCCGATGCCGCTGATATAGAGGCAGGTAGTCGATTGAGTAATTGGGTCTCCAGAGGTGATACGCCAGCTTTTAGTGAAGATGCCGGTTTCAACCTCAGCGTTAATCGGGAAGTAGTCACAAACCCTACTCAGTTATTAAACTTGTATAATAATGATGAAGTCGATATCAGCCAGATGCTTGCCATGATTACCGGGCGCCAGTTTGATACGGTCATTTTTCGTGCCCAGTTTTACCCCCCACCTATCCTCGAGGCGATAGGCGAGAACTATATCACGGTCGACCTTATCGAGATGAATGGCTTCGTTTATTGTGTCTTAGTGCCTCGTAGTCCAGCCAATGGATAGTTCGTATCATTTTAAATTTACCTGCCCGTCGTGTGGTGTAGTTGGCGATCAGCCAGCAGATGTTAATGTATTTACATGCCAGTCATGTCGACAACAATTTGTGCTAAGCGGCCATTACTGCCCTGAATGTTCTGAATTTACCGAGGAGAACCGTGTTAGCTGCCATAATTGTGGGGAAATTTTAATGCATTCATGCCCTAGATGTGGCCGAGAGAACTGGTCAGGGCGCCACATTTGTCATTACTGTGGACAAACATTGGACTTCTTCACTACAGTTGCAAGCCGACATTCACCGTCAGCCACGGCCGATCGCCTCCAAGCCCAGATGCATCAGGCTAAAATAATAAGAGCCATCGATGACGTCGCATCTCGTAAAAGGATGGAAGAGTTAAACTTGATCGAAGAAGTACGGAAGTCCAAAATACGAGAGCAAGAAATTAAAAGAAAGCAAGGGGATCGCCGACTCTTAATCGCAGCAGGCGTTGGTTTACTCTTGTTTATACTGGCTATTGTTTTCTTTAGCCTTTTAATATGACATTCTCAAGAATCTTACGTCACCGTACAGTTTCTATTTGGCTATAAACGTGCCCTCATTTCAATCCTATCAAATCGATTTACCAGTGTATTCAGGTCCATTGGATTTGTTGCTGAACCTGATCGAAAATAATGAATTAGACATCACATCTATCTCGCTTCTGGTTGTGACTGACCAGTACTTGAACCACGTTGAGAAACTAAAGGGGAGCAAGATAGAGCATTTGATTGATTTTTTAGTCATGGCCGCAAGATTATTGCTTATCAAGAGCAGGGCTCTACTACCCCAGCCGGAAGCTTCTCTCATACTGGAAGACCCTGAGGATCCGGCCGAGATGCTTGCCAGACAGCTGCGAGAATACAAACGTTATAAGGAGGCTGGCTCCTGGTTGATTGATCGAAGAGATCGAGGGTTGAGAACTTATCTGCGGATCGCCCCTGCCCCTCAAATCGAATCTAAGATAGATCTGACTGGCATAACCACTGAGCTGCTATTCTCCGCTATTAAAGAAGCTTTTAACCGTACGAGAGTGCGGGAAAATTCGTTATCGTTGGCGACCCGGGAGCGACAACTAACAATTGAGGGGCAGATTAAGAAGCTCCATAGGCGCATGAGAATTAGTGGCCAGACATCCTTTTCCCAGCTACTCTCCAAAGATGTTACAGTTCAGGAAATCTCAGTTACGCTTCTGGCTGTACTTGAATTGATTAAGCGACAAGAAATTCTTGTGCGCCAGCAGGTAATTTTCGGTCCGATAGAGATATTGCCCCTTCAAGCCCCCTCGCCTGAGCAAGCAACTGCCACTTCTCGATAAAAGAAGAACCATTTTGCAAAGCTCTCATATATCTCCCTTGAAGAGTTGAAGTTGCCAATATCAACCTCTTCAACAGCAGAGCTGATGCCATAGCTTCTTACATGCTGGAACAAAGTGAGAGCCGGAAGCTCTTCATCAAAAATGTTTAAGAAGATTTCATAATAGGGTTTTCTATCCGCTGGTGAATGAAGTTGTCTAGCGGATTCAAGTGCTTCGCTTGCCCGGCGGTTGTTCCAACCACCATAGTTTTGCCCCCGGACGATGGCTTCCTGCGACCAAAAGTCATATAGATCAGGATCGCTAGTTGGTTCAACTTCAACCAGCGCGATGTCAAAACCCCCCTCTTCTAATCGATCGCTCAATTCTTCAACAAGTGTGGGCACAAGAATAGTATTCACGCCAATATCAGCCCATTGTGCAGCTATATCGATTGCGGTTGCTCTCATCTGCTCGTTATCTGCGAATAGCAGCTGAAAATCTAGCTGCTGACTGGCGTTGCTTCTGTATTCATTTCCGCTTTCCAACTCCCAGCCTAAAGTTGAAAGAAGCGTGGAGGCCAGCGCAGGATCATGTGGGTATGGAGTCATGCTTCCAGTGTTGTAGGCCCAATTAGAGGGTATAAAAGGCCCTTCTAGCGGAAGTCCCAGACCATCTAAGACTTCATCGATCAAGGCTTCTCGATCCAATCCATGAACCAATGCCCGCCTTATCTCAAGGTCTCGAATAGCACGATCTCCCTCATCCCTAAGATTAAATATTACTTGGGTTAGGCGAGGGGCTCTCGAAGTGAATATTCGAATTCCAGGCAGGGTTGAGATAACTGCCATATCTGGACCCTGAATTGATGTTATTGCTTGAATCTCACCTGAAGAATATGCGTTTGCTAACTGTTCACCATCAGAATAGAAGTTAATATCAATTCCATCAAGGTTAGCCCCTTGGCGCCAATAAAGGGGATTTGGAGCAAGCTTTAATGTCCCAGTTTGCTGCCAATTCCTACCCGGTATCACCATGAATGGTCCGGTACCAATGGGCGCAATGTTGTATTGATGATCGACCAGCTCCCCGGGATCAATATCACCCAATATATGGGCTGGTAACAGCCCGATTGTAGTTGCTTCAAGAAAGGGACCATAGGCTTCAGGAATTTCGAATTGGATACTGAATTTGTCCAAAGCCTCGATTGACACGCTCTCAAAAATGGATTTCATCCTTTCGCTTGCGGGGAAGGTTTCATCCTTAAGCAGGTTGTATGTAAAGTAGACATCATCGGAGGTCACTTCTTGGCCATCCTGCCATCTTGCATTCTCATTCAGCTGGAATGTATAAACCCGGCCGTCATTACTAACTGACCAGCTTACAGCGAGGGCAGGGATTAGCTGGCCGTTTTCGTCATATCGCGTCAGTCCATCGAATATTAGATCGACCAAATATTGATCTATTGGATGTTTATCACTTAGCAATGGATTGATATGAGACGGCAGACCAACCATTCCTTCTAATAACTTTCCACCACCAGCAGGAACAATATCCGAGCATATCCCGGCTGTCTGATAATCAATCCCGATAACCGAAATGACCAGTCCAATACAGACTACTGCAAGCAATAACTGCCAGCGAATATCGGGTTTCACGAAAGTTTAAAGTTTACTACTAAAGGGACTCCCCAGATTAAACAGCCTGCCCCATGGCAATAAAGGTTAACAATGTCCAAATAAAGAAGGTGATGGAAAATCCAATAGTCGCACGGTGCAAAGTTGCATCAACCCCTCGACGTGTCCTGTAGCTTGAACTGTCGCCACCCATAAAACTACTTAAATCGGAGCCTTTAGCTTGCACTAAGACTAATGCGATTATTACGACTGAAATAATAATTTCTATAACTGCAAAAAAGGGCGCTAATCCTGAAAGATCCATTTTTTCGTCCTCATCCACCGATTAACTTAAGTATTCGGCAATTGTTCCCGCTAGAGTTACCTTAATACTCTATACAAGCCGGCATTATAACAAGAGGCGCTTTTGTAGTCGAATAAATCACCCGATGGTACACTACCTTCTTAAGCATTCATCACATATGTCTTAGGGTTCCACTTGATTAGAATTGTCAACGTAACTAAAAGCTTTCATTCTATGAAGGCTTTGGATAACGTGTCATTACATATAAGAGATGGCGAGGTATTGGGGGTATTGGGCCCTAATGGTGCGGGAAAAACCACCCTCTTTAAGTTAATCGCCGGTTTGTTGAATCCAGATTCAGGTCGGATTGAAGTAGAAGGACTTTCCTGGCCTGCTATCGGCTACAAACCAGAACGATTATTATTTCCCAATAAGATGAGAGTTAGGGAATATTTGAATATGGTTTGTTCTCTGGCAAATATTTCAAGGAACAAAAGAGAAAAAATCGTTGATGCTAGTCTCGAACGTGTTAATTTAGTAGACGATGCTGATAAAAAGATTAAAGAATGTTCTAAAGGCATGCGCCAGAGATTGAGTCTCGCTCAGACAATGATCGGAGATCCCCCTTTCCTGCTCCTTGATGAGCCGTCCAATGGACTCGATCCTGAAGGACAAAATGACATTTGTCACCATATAAAGGAGCTGCATCAGGCCGGAAAGACGATTGTAATGGCTTCCCATCAGCTCCAGGAAGTAACACAGGTTTGTACATACCTGGTCATTTTGAATAAAGGGCAGATCCTGTATCAAAACAGCATGGACCAAGCGCTGGCTGTGAAACCGCATGTCTCAATAAAAATTGATGGAAATGTTAACAAGGTAAAAAATTTATTGGAAAGTCTCCATTCTGGAATATCAACAAATATCAACGAGATCATCTTGGTGGATCATGCGATTGGATTGAGGAAGCAGGTGCTGAGAATACTCCTAAACTCGGGGTATGATATAAGCTACGTGGAACATAAGAGAGTTACTTTATCGGAGATATATTCGAAGGCGATCCAATGAGTCAGCGATTAATCTCTTTAACATTATATTTTCTGAAATCTGTAGCGGTTTCGCTTGCTGGGGTTCTCTATCTGCTCTTGGCCCTGATTTTTTACTTCGTTTTCTTCGATCCGCGACAACATACTCCTGACTTCGAATATTACATCTTGAGCATTGGCCTATTTGGCGCTGTTCTTGCTTTCCTTGTTACTCTGACAATTGCCGCACGAGCGAATAATGCCGTTCACTTTCCCTTCCTGGTTAGGTTGCCAAGTCGGGTCGAATATCTGGCTTCTTCTTTAATCTCGGCATTTATCTTTTCCGTACTTTTACAAACGTTGATAGCAGTATTGGCGTGGATAGCTAATGGACCAGATATATCCTTAGCGAACCTTCTAATAATCCCTCCCTTATGGATATCTATTAATCTCCTATTTATCGCCCTGGCTCTTCACGCAACAGATCTTGTGGCTGCCGGTTGGTCTCGAGTTTATCTCTTTGGCATATTGGCAATTTTTCTCTATTTACAAAGTTTAATGGACCCATTGACCGAGTGGCTCAGCGGTATCTTGGCAAGATTTTCAATTTTTTTATTTAATTTAGGAGTCACAGGGATCTCGACATTAATTGGAGACATCAGTAACTGGCTTATAGATTCTGGAGCTGGTATTTTATCAATAATCGCGGGGATCCTGTTTTGGCCATTCCAGGCGATTGCCGATGCCACTCTGGCTGGTTATTTCAACCAATTACAGGCACTTGCTCCGGCCATATTGCTTCTATATGCAACTGTTTTATTTTTACTAGCTGCTGATTTTTTTGCCACCAAAGATCTATTTCTTAGCGAATAGATCAGATTCGATTAAAGATTTTCACCTGCACCATTATTGTCGTTCCTGAAAAACCTCGCATTTAGCTCCTCTACCAGCGCCTCAGCCTCTTCCACAACCATGCTTTGGCCAAAGTAAACGTTCAAATAAGCGTAATCAAAAGTGGGGCACTGATGGCGTTCACTAATATAGAATTCGCTAATATGTTGGCGATCATAGGTTGTCGTATGACCCAGGATCGATACGGGGCGGCGAATAACAATTTGCTCCTGATCAATGAACAATATCTCTCGACTGGCAGCAAAATACTGCCAGCGATTCCACAAGAATCTACCGAACCACAACCAAACTAAAACCCAGACAATCAGAATAGATGTCTGTACAAATCCCGTGCTAGACCCGCCGATCAGATAAGTCAAGACGACGATCATCATTCCGAGCCATACGAGTAAAGTGAATGAAAATAATATTAGTAGCGCCCAATTTCGCTCGATTGGAATTGTTACCTTGAGCGAACCCTCAAGCTCTTCAATCGTACCTGAACTAGTCATTCAAATTCCCCGGGATGGTGCCGCCAATAATGTTTCCTAAATTGTAACAACAAATAGAGCTTCTCACGACGGGATCATCTTCGCTACAGCGCTCTGTTTTGCTAAGGTGGTCCGTCTGGTTACAATCCCCCTCCATGGATCGAGCCCGTCATCTACTGAAATCTTCTGTAATCGTCATCCTATTTCTTGCTCTGGGTAAGCTAACCGGCCTGCTTCGCACCTGGCTGATTAGCATGGAATTTGGGACGAGTCCAGAGTTTGACGCATTTACTGCAGCAAACCAGCTGCCCGAGGTCTTTGTTACCTTGATATCCGGAGGGGCGCTGGCGGCCGCTTTTATACCCGTTTATTCAAATTACCTTACAAGTAAATCTTCCAAAGAAAGCGCTCGCCTGGCGAATACAGTTCTCACGCTTGTAATCGCCATACTGGGGTTGATTTCGCTTTTAGGCATCTTTTTTGCCCCTTGGCTTACCAGCAACATTCTTGTGCCAGATTTTCCCAGGGAGACCCAGATCCTGACTTCTAACCTTATGCGCGTTATCTTGCTGCAAACCACATTGTTTGGTGTTAGCGGGGTATTAAGCAGTGTATTGAATGCTCATCAGCATTTCGCGCTGCCCGCACTGGCGCCTGTTGCTCTTGACTTGGGATATATTTTTGGGCTGGTCGTACTCGTTCCAGTCATGGGTATAAACGGCCTGGCATGGGGCACAGTTTTGGGTGGGATATTGCACATCTTGATTCAGGTGCCAGCATTGAGTAAATTCCGATTTCGATACCGGCCTGATTGGGCTCTCAATATGGCCGGCACCAAGGAGATTATACGCTTGATGGGCCCACGCATTGTCACCCTTGGTACAGTCCAGATCGCTGACCTTTTTATCATCAGGTTAACCAGCGGCCTAACAGCTGGAAGCACATCCGGCTACTTCTATGGCTACTATATAATGCAGCTGCCCGAAACCCTTATTGGCACAGCGATAGCGATCGTGGTTTTCCCAACCATGGCCGAATATTTCAATTCAGGGAAAATCGAAGAATTGAAGAAGCTATCGATTACGGCTCTACGAATTATCTGGCTGTTGGCTGTTCCTGCCGCTCTGGGGCTGGCGATGTTAGGTAGGCAGGCTATCACGGTTTTCTTTCAACGGGGGGCATTTACAGAAGCCTCAACTGCAATAGTCTACAGTGTTCTTATTTTTTTCAGCGTTCGTGTCATCAGTGAAGCGTCGTTAGAAATATTGGCCCGGCTCTTTTATGCTCAACACAACACAAGGATTCCGATGTATGTTGCTATTGGATGGCTGGTTGTCACTGTCTCCCTCTCCTTCTTCCTTGTTGGAAACATCGGAATAGGCGGTCTAGCATTGGCAAGCACAATTGCTTTTACATTACAATCTGCCGTTCTATTCTTTCTGAATCGCCATCGATTAGGGGCTCTATACGGCAAAGAGCTGCTCCAAACTGCTGGACAGGCGCTCTTAGGGGCGCTTGGGATGGCCGCTATTATATTCGCCGCAGGCCAGTTTGTTTCTGACGATCTTCCATTGCTCATAATTGGTGGCGCCGCTGGATTAGCTGCATACGTAGGGATTACCTACCTTGCGGGCTCGCGGGAGCTTCCAACGTTGGTGCGCCTTCTCCGTTCCAAATAGCCGGGAAAATAAGATTCTTGGCAGCCAAATTATTAATTAAGCCAATGTCTAGATATTGCCCGGATAGAACATGTGTGCTACTTTGTATAAAGCGACAAGCCGTGGAATAAAATGTATGGTTGAATTGCTTGATCGATCTGCTGAACTTGAGTGAACGCTCGCCTCAATCACAACAATATTTGGTGATGGCGACGGTATTCGCTTGAGTGATACGCAGCATTTGGAGGCGGACGTTATCCCCACAGGTTCATTGGCATTGGATATTGAACTTGGCGTTGGCGGTTTCCCCCGAGTGCGCGTCGAAGAGATTTATGGTCCCGAAACCTCGGGAAAGACAACTCTGTGCCAGCATGTCATTGCCGTGGTGCAGAAGCGAGCCGGATTATCCGCCCTTATTGACATGGAGCACACCCTCGATCCAGGATAAGCAGCCCGCCGCGGCGTCGATGTAAGGGATCTCTATATATCACAGCCGGATACAGGTGAACTGGCCTGCGCCCCCTTTTTGACACGACCCTTTGGCCTGATATAATTGCACGCTTGTTAATATTTCTAGTTTTTAGATTTCCCCTGATTCTATTGGTGCAAATCCATATAGAGTGAATCTAGTATGATTCGCTAGTTAAGTCGGAAATCTTATGCGTATTGTCTCCAGGAGTCCTATATCTAATGGTCGATCAAGCCAATGGCGGAATTCAAAGTGAGCAGGTGGAATTGAAGGAAAAATCAGAAACAGTGCCTCGTTCAATAAGCCAACTCCAGCAGAAAATGAAGATTACAGGTAAAGTCCGGCGGCTGGAATTATATGGCGCCTTTATCGATATTGGCCTCGATAAACCGGCGATATTGCATATATCAAAGCTTAGTAAAAGAGTTAATAGAATATCCGATGCTTTGGCAGTCGGAGATGAGGTCGAAGTTTGGATCGAATCGGTGGACGAACTAAAGAATCAAGTCACACTCACGATGCAGGAGCCGCTGGCGGTTGAATGGCGCGACTTGAAGAAAGGTCAAAGTTATACAGGCTTAGTGACAAGGCTTGAAAAATTTGGCGCTTTCGTTGATATAGGCGCGGAGAAGGAGGGGCTGGTTCATATAAGCGAACTCAGTAATGACTTTATTAAGCATCCATCGGAGGCAGTGAAGCAGGGGGAAGAAATTCAGGTTTTGGTTCTTGATTACAACAAGAGAAAACGCAGAATCGATTTAAGCCGGAAAGCACTACTGAACAAATTAATCGAAGAGAATGAAGTGGAAGTGGTGGAAATCGACGCCGATGAAGAAGAAGAAATGCCAACTGCCATGGAGATCGCTTTACGCCAGGCCATGACCGAAACCAGTGACGATGAAGCGGCCGTCAAGGCAAGCGCCTCAACAGGGGGAAGTCCCGCATCAGAGAAGCGTGAGCAGCAGGACGATATCCTTAGCCGCACCCTGAAGCTAAATCCAGAGACAAACGGCTAAACTCCTCTAAAAGCTAAACCCCAAGAAAAAAACAGCCTTAAAAGACAATCTCAGGCCAATCCAACATCAGCGCTTCGAGCTGTTCCCCTGGTTCAACCTGGGTTATACCTTCTGGCACGATGATCAGGGCATTTGCGCGAACGAGGGACATTAGCATGTGCGATCCTTGCTTTCCCGTGGTCTGCGCAACATATGATCCTTGCCGGCCGCTGACAACTGCGCGTATGTAGCTCTCCCGCCCATCAGAGTTTATCGCTTCTGATAATGTCACCTTGATCCGGGATTTATGGATCTTCTTATGGCCGGCCATCTTCAAGATAACAGGCCTGGCAAACACCTCAAAGGTAACCATAGCTGATACCGGGTTTCCCGGCAATCCCAAGTAAGGCACTCCAGAATATTCCGCAAATGTGACCGGCTTTCCCGGACGCATGCGTACACGCCAAATCTTGACCGCTTCCTGCTCATCAAGAACCGCTTTAACGACATCATGAGCCCCAACAGAAACTCCGGCCGAGCTAACAATCAACTTCGCTCCCGCATCGATTGCGTCCTGAAGTTTCCGGCGTACCTTCTTAGTTGAGTCGCCGGCCACGCCCAGGTTAAGGGCTATTGCTCCCATCTGTCTAATTTGGGCAGCTTGAGTGTAACTATTGCTATTCCGTATCTTGCCGGGCGACAGCGGTTCGGTAATCTCAATCAGCTCATCCCCTGTTGCTAAAACAGCCACCTTTGGGCGGCGTACCACGTCGACTGCACCTATACCCAAAGACGCTAACACGCCAATCTCTTGTGGACGTATTGTATGACCTCTTGGAAGCACCTCGTCGCCAGCCAAAATATCTTCACCCGGATATCGAATATAATCACCCGAGGATACAGATCTCATAATCCTTACAGATTTTGGAAGCGGCCGTTCTGCTCCTCGCCATGGTTCATTGGTATCTTCAACTGCAATAACGGCATCAGCTCCCTTGGGCAGCGGTGCGCCGGTCATTATCCTGGCTGCCGTTCCAGGAGTTACCTCTCTTTGACCTACATGGCCCGCAGATATATCTTCTATAACATCAAGGCTGACTGGTTTAGATTTCGAGGCTGATTGGGTGTCATCCGCTCTAAGTGCATAACCATCCATTGACGAATTTGTAAAAGGGGGCATGCTGTCGGCCGCCTTTATAGTCTGCACAAGAACACGACCAACACTTTCGCCCAAGGGCACTTTCTCAGATGGTAGAATCTCAATATCACGAAGAATAATCTCAAGCGCGTCTTTTACAGATATCATTTCTTGGGCGGTCATCGTTCTATCCGTTTAAGAATTAACTGGCTAATCGGCCGTCGAGTTCAAGATTCGAGGCCTCCCCTTTCATCGCCCTCAATACATTCTCGATATGTTCCCACAATGATAACT
>PVMS01068720.1_pt1 | contig 21899 bp, 25 predicted proteins | sample 1853461 | NCBI WGS metagenome assembly PVMS01 (sample SAMN08582032, study PRJNA380276) | Marine sediment metagenome, whole genome shotgun sequencing project. | isolation source: ocean sediment barecode stripped | collected 2017 | reverse complement strand
GTTCCGGTTTGCCGAGCTGGTCCTTCTGCGCCTCGTAAGCCGCCATGAGATCGGCCTCGGTGATATTGACCTGGTCCTTGACCGTCTCCGGCGTCACCGCGAGAACGCCAAGCTTGCGATATTCTGGCTGGGTGAATTTGGCGTGGTGATTGTCGTAATACGACTTCAACGCCGCCTCGGTGGGGGCACCCACGGCACCCGCGGCGGATTTCGGCACAAGCACGTAACGCAGGATGCGCCGCTCCTCGTTGAATTTGTTGAGAGCGTCGATCAGCACTTGGGGCGAATTCGATGCGTCGCCAATCGTCGTGATAAGCTGGCGCCGCAAATTCTGCTCGCGCATGGTGTAGATGTACCCCGCTTCGTTCATGCTGATCGTGCGCAAACCCTGCTGAAACGCGATGGGGTTGAAATTCCCCTCCGAGTCCGTGAAGGCCGGGTCCGTCATGATCTTCGCAAGCAGGGCGTCATCGCTAATGCCGAGGCCAAGATGCTTGGCATGGGTATCGACGGCCGCACCGCCGATGACCCGCTCCAACACCCGGTTATCAAGACCGAGCGCACGGGCCTCCTGAAGGCTGAGGCTGCGCTTGGCCTGCTGACTCATAGACCGCAGCACGTCCTGCTGCGCGCGCAAATAGCCCTGCGCGTTGATCTTCGTGTCGCCGACACGAATCAGAGTCTGGCTGCCATAGCCGGAAAAAATGTCCGCGATTCCCCAGACGGCAAAGCTCACCACCAGGAGACAAACAAGAATAAGGCCTAAGAATCGGCCTGCACCTTTGCGTAATGTAACTAGTGCCACGCTCCGAAAACCTTCCATTTCACCATTTGCCAAAGCCGCACAGGCGTCCGATGTTAGGACGGTCCGGCGCGGCGCGCGCATCATAGGTAGCAAGGGCCAGCGCGGCAAGGCGCCCAATGGCGCGCGTCAAATACTCTGGAAAACTGGAAAACCGCCGGGCGCGTCTGCGCCACACAAGGCGGGGACGGGAGGGGGAACGTGACTGCGATCAGGCCGCTCGTTGCCGGCAACTGGAAAATGAACGGGGTCGAAGCTTCGTTGGCCCAGCTCGGCGCCTTGCGGGAACAATTGACTCAAGCCCCCGTGCCGGAGGCAGACATCATGGTTTGCCCGCCGGCGACGCTGCTCAGCCGGGCGGCGGAAATTCTCGCTGGAAGCGATATCACGCTCGGCGGACAGGACTGCCACCCCTTGGTTTCGGGGGCCCATACCGGCGATATTTCGGCGGAAATGCTGGCCGATGCAGGCGCCACAGCCGTTATCGTCGGCCATTCCGAGCGGCGAATCGACCATGGCGAGAACGATGCCTTGGTCAACGCCAAGGCCCTTGCCGCCTATCGCGCAGGGCTAACGGCCATCATCTGTATTGGCGAGACCGAAGCGGAGTATCGCGAGGGGGTGACGCTCGACGTGCTCAAGCGCCAGCTTCAAGGATCGGTGCCGGACGAGGCGCGGGCCACCAATACCGTGATCGCCTATGAGCCGGTCTGGGCCATCGGTTCAGGGCTCACCCCAACGCTTGACGACGTGGCCAAGGTCCATGGCTTCATTCGCGAGATTCTCGGCCAATTGCTTGGACAGAACGAAAGCGAGGCCGTTCGCATCCTCTATGGCGGCTCGGTCAAGCCAACCAATGCGGCGGAACTTCTCTCCGTGCCAGACGTCAACGGAGCCCTTGTTGGCGGTGCGAGCCTAAAAGCCGCCGATTTCTACGGCATTCTCGCGGTCTATCGGAACAGGGGATAGGGCCGGAACTTATGCGGACCGGGCTTGGCAAAGCGGCCGATCTTGGCCATGGTAGTCACTTGATCGTGGCGGGACGGGGCGGTTTTCCTAGAACCATGATGGTATTTGCGCGCTTCACAACCTTTGCGCTGTTCGCCGCGTGCTCCGCGGCGGCCCTCGGCACGGCTGCGCGTGCCGAACCCCTCGACCGCGCGGTTTGCAAGACACTCAAGGCGGAGCAAAAGAGCCTCCTGACCAGGGAGCTCAAGGCGGCGCTTGCGCGCGGTCCTGACTGGGTGAAGGAAAATCTGCATAGCTCGGACCAAATCGAGAAAGTCAGACAATATCTGCTGGTCGAGGAAAAGGCCGCTTTCCGGTGCCGGACCGACGGTGTGCGGATTCCAAAGCCGAGGCCCATGGAGCTGCCGGACCGCAAGCCCGAGCCGCCAACGGAAATCGCCGAAGCCGAACAGGTCAAGGTCGTGGCGGCGGCCAACTCGTTAATGCCCCTGCGCAATCCGGATCGGCCGGCCCTGGCGGAGGGCGATGCCGAGCCTCCTCAGGAGGCTGGCGATGCCGGAGATATCACGACATCGATAGATCCGGATCAGAGGCCCTAGCCAAACGGTGCCCGATTCGGATAAGACAGCGCCTTGCTAAGACTTGAGGCGATATAGATGAGTACTGTTCTTCTCCTAATTCACGTGATGGTGGCCGTGGCCCTCGTGGGCGTCGTTCTGCTCCAGCGCTCCGAAGGCGGCGCATTGGGCATAGGTGGCGGTGGCGGTGGCGGCGGCGGCGGTTTCATGTCCGGGCGCAGCGCCGGCAGTGCTTTGACCAAGATGACGGCGGTTCTCGCGGCCTGCTTCTTCGTGACGAGCCTTAGCCTTTCGATTCTGGCAAGCCGTGACCGCGGCAACACGCCCTCGATCCTGCCGGCCGGGTCATCGCAGTCCGATGGTGGGCTCGCACCGCTTCAGCTTCCAGGAACGCCGGCGCCCGCAACACCGTCCACACCCGCGGCACCGCAAGCACCCCAGTCGAAGTAGCGTTTCCGCCGAGAAATCCCGCGACAGAAATGCTCGCGCAAAAATTTCGGGGGTAAGGCGTCTCCGCGCGCATGTTTGGGTTCGCCTTGGCAAGGACTCGGTATAGGGTCAATGCCCATGGCGCGGTACGTATTCATTACCGGCGGTGTGGTTTCCTCACTCGGCAAGGGGCTCGCTTCGGCGGCTCTAGGGGCGCTTCTACAGGCGCGGGGCTTTAGCGTCCGTCTGTGCAAGCTAGATCCCTATCTCAATGTCGATCCAGGGACCATGAGCCCGCTTCAGCACGGCGAGGTGTTCGTCACCGACGATGGTGCTGAGACCGACCTCGATCTCGGTCACTATGAGCGCTTCACCGGCGTTGCGGCGAGCCAAGCCGACAACATCACCACGGGGCGCATCTACCAACAGATCATCGCCAAGGAACGGCGCGGGGATTATCTCGGCTCCACCGTCCAAGTCATTCCCCACGTCACCGACGCCATCAAAGAATTCGTCGTCACCGGTAACGAAGGCATCGACTTCGTGTTGTGCGAGATCGGCGGCACCGTCGGCGACATCGAGGGGCTGCCGTTCTTCGAGGCCATACGCCAGCTTGGCAACGAATTGCCGCGCGGCGAGACCGCCTTCGTCCATTTGACGCTGGTGCCGTTCATTCCGAGTGCGGGCGAATTGAAAACCAAGCCAACCCAGCATTCCGTCAAGGAACTGCGGTCCATCGGCATCCAGCCCGACATCCTGCTATGCCGCGCCGACCGCCCGCTGCCCGCCGAAGAACGGCGCAAGATCGCGTTGTTCTGCAATGTACGCAACGAGGCGGTCATCCAGGCGCTCGACGTTCAGAGCATCTACGACGTGCCCATCGCCTATCACCGGGAAGGGCTCGACCGCGAGCTGCTGGCCGCGTTCGGCATCACCGACGCGCCGGAGCCCGACGTGACGATGTGGCAAGAAATCTCCAAGACCGTCGCCGAACCCGACGGCGAAGTGACCATCGCCATTGTCGGCAAATACACCGGGCTGAAGGACGCCTATAAATCGCTTACCGAGGCTCTGGTCCATGGCGGCATCGCCAACAAGGTGAAGGTCAATCTCGAATGGATCGAATCCCAGGTGTTCGAGAGCGAGGACGCCGCCGCCTATCTTGAGGACGTCAACGGCATCCTCGTGCCCGGCGGCTTCGGCGAGCGTGGCACCGAGGGCAAAATCCACGCGGCGCGCTATGCCCGCACCCGCGGGCTTCCGTATTTCGGCATCTGTTTCGGCATGCAGATGGCGGTGATCGAGGTCGCCCGCGACTTGGCCGGCATCGAGGAGGCCGGTTCGACGGAGTTCGGCTCGACCAATGAGCCCCTGATCGGCCTCATGACCGAATGGATGAAGGGCGAAGAGCTCGAACGGCGGGAGCAGAACGGCAATCTCGGCGGCACCATGCGGCTTGGCGCCTTTGACGCCGTCCTCGCCAAGGACAGCAAGGCGGCCGCGATCTATGGCTCCACCAACATCTCCGAGCGCCACCGCCACCGTTTCGAGGTGAACACCCATTATCGCAAACAGCTCGAAGCAGCCGGTTTGCGCTTCTCAGGAATGTCACCCGACGGACTTCTGCCGGAGATTGTCGAAATCCCCGGTCATCCCTGGTTCATCGGCGTGCAATTCCATCCCGAACTGAAATCACGGCCCTTCGATCCGCACCCGCTGTTCAAATCCTTCATCAGCGCGGCGGTGGAACAAAGCCGCCTCGTGTAAGTGATATGCCGGACACCGTCCAAAACGCCCGTTGCACTCAACCAGCGAAGCGACCCTCACGCCAGTTGACGGGCCAGCCGCTCAAGGCCCATGGTCCGGCCCATGAATGAAGCCATGAAGCTCGCCCCAAGCCCCACCGTCGCCATCGGAAACACCATGTTTGGCAATGACTTGTCGCTTTCTGTTATGGCTGGACCTTGCGTCCTGGAAAGCCGGGCGCACGCGCTGGAGACCGCCTCCGCGCTGAAGGAAATCGCCGACCGGCTGGGCTTCGGCCTCGTCTACAAGTCGTCCTTCGACAAGGCCAACCGCACGAGCGCCGGAAGCGCACGCGGGCTCGGATTGAAAGAGGCGTTGCCGATCTTCGCCGAGGTGAAGGAGGTCACCGGGCTTCCCGTCGTCACCGACGTGCATGAGCCCGAGCAATGCGCGGCCGTGGCCGAAGCGGTCGATCTTTTACAGATCCCGGCCTTTCTCTGCCGCCAAACCGATCTTCTCGTGGCGGCGGCCAAAACCGGCAAAGCGGTGAACGTCAAGAAGGGGCAGTTCCTCGCTCCGTGGGACATGCGCCACGTCGTGGCCAAGGTCGTCGGCGCCGGCAATCCCAACGTGCTCGTCACCGAGCGTGGCGTCTCCTTCGGCTACAACACGCTGGTGTCGGACATGCGCGCGCTTCCCATTCTCGCCGAGACTGGCGCGCCAGTGATTTTCGACGCGACCCATTCGGTGCAACAGCCGGGCGGGCAGGGCGGCACCAGCGGCGGCGAGCGGCGTTTCGTGCCGGTGCTGGCGCGCGCCGCGACGGCAGTCGGGGTGGCAGGTCTGTTCATCGAGACTCATCAAAATCCGGACCAGGCTCCATCGGACGGCCCCAACATGGTGCCGCTCAAAGAGCTGGAGCCATTGCTTGCCGAGTTGATCGAGATCGACCGCCTGGTGAAACGGCTCGCGTAAGTCGGATTATTCTGGAGCGATTAGCCGCTCGCCGACCTGATCCCAACGCCACAGCACATCTTCGGTGAGATGCGTGCCGCCCCACCATCCATTCACATCGTGGTACGCGGACCAATCGGCGCCACCGGCCAGCACCGCCTTGCCTAACGACGTCAGGCTGAGCTGGCTCGTGAGATAGGCCTTCGCCATCTCTTGCTCTTCACGCTGCAACGGCGCGGCTTCAAGCCCGGCAATCAACGGCTCTTCGGCAAGACAAAGGCTATCGAGCAGGCGCCAGAAGCTCCAGTCGCCCATGAATTCGGCGTCCTCAAAGCGTTGCACGGCAACGAAAAGTTCTAACGCCGTAACGGGTCCGGACTTGATCGTGACCAGCATTTGCCGCTCAGTGCGTGACAACCCGTCGGTGCCGGGCAGCTCTTCAAGCGCGCGGATCACAATGGGCTTTAGGAAGGGCAGGGCGGCGGGATCCTCGTCGAAAAGCTCCGCCCACGCCTCGGGTGTCTTCTGGCGAAATGCGGCCCAAGCCCGCTTTGCGAAATCGAGCTGCGCTTGATTGACGGGTCTCGCGGTTGCCGCAAGGCCGGCGATCGCCTCGGGTTCTTGGCGGCCGATATAGTCGTCGATCTGCACGAGAAGCAGGGTGGCGTCGGCGCGCGGGTTGGCGGCGAACCAATCGAGCACCTGCAGGAGCTGCAGCTGATCGTAAAGGTCGTGCTCAAACCACAGCACCACGCTGTCGAAATTGGCGTTCATGGCCAGGCCGCGATTGCGCGCCGTCAGCTCGAATTCAATCGCGCCAATCTCGCCACCACCAGCGCCGGCCAAATACTCGACGCGCACAGGCGTGAGCTCTTCCAGCGTCGCGGTGAGCGGCACGGGGCCCTCATGCAGCACGTCGCGCCACGGCAGGACTTCCGTCCCTGGCAGCACACGCCGAAGCAATTCGCCCGCGGCGTCGCCGTTGGTAATGATGAGATCGGTCGTGGCGCTCACCCGCGTCCGCGATAGGGCGCGACGCCTTGGTCGGGAATCCACACGCCCTCGGGCGGCGTCCCGTGCTGCCAATACACATCGATGGGAATGCCGCCGCGCGGAAACCAATAGCCGCCGATGCGAAGCCATACCGGTTCGACCGCTTCCACGATGCGCTTGCCGACCATGATGGTGGCGTCTTCGTGGAAGGCGGCAGTGTTGCGGAAGCTGGCGAGAAAGAGCTTGAACGATTTGGACTCCAGCAGCCATTCGGCCGGCGCATAGTCGACGACGAGATGGGCGAAGTCGGGCTGGCCCGTGACCGGGCAAAGACAGGTGAATTCGGGCGCCGTGAAGCGCGCCACATAGGCCGTGTCGGCGTGCGGATCGGGCACCCGCTCAAGCTCGGCCTCGGCCGGCGAATTAGGGACGGGCGTCTCGTGCCCGAGCTGCTTTAGGCCCGTGATCTTTCGCGCCATGGCCTACTCCGCCGCTAGCCGCATGGGCGGCCCGTGATAAACGCAGCCTTCGTGGCAGGAATCGCGCGCCACCAAGATCTCGGACAATCCTGGCAGCCGGTTATGCAGCCGGTCCCACAGCCACATGGCGATGCGCTCCAGTGTTGGGGATTCGAGCCCATCCACGTCATTCAGCATCCGGTGATCCAGGGCATCGCGGGCATCGGCCACGGCGGCTTCCAGATCGTCAAAATGCACGATGATGCCGGTCTCCGAATCCGGCTCGCCGTTGACGGTCACCCGCACACGGAACGAATGGCCGTGCATCCGTGCATTGGGATGGCCGGGAGGCGCGGAGGGCAGGAAATGCGCTGCCTCGAAGAAGAACTCTTTGTAGATTTGCATGACTGGCTGTTTAGGAGATTTTGCGTTGCGGGACCAGGGTTTTGACCCGGAAACCGATGCTTTAGGGTAAGCCGAGAAGTTTATGGGTTTGCACGCTTAAACGCCATTTTGGATGGGCGAGACAATAATCGATCGCCGCGCGCGTATTGTCAGGGCTTCCCGAGCCATCGTCCATGGGCTGCAAGAGAAAACGGGTAAATTCCAGCGCCTGGACCTCTTCGGGCCAGAGCTTGGTCTGGGGATAGACCAACTTTAGCTCGTCGCCCGAACGCTGCCGCAACGGCGCGCCAGCCTTGGGACTGACGCAAAGCCAATCGATGGAGTTGAGAGCCGGCAGCGTGCCGTTGGTCTCCATGGCCACTTCAAAGCCGACCATGTGCAGCGCATCAACCAAAGCTTCGTCCACTTGCAGCATGGGTTCGCCACCGGTCAGCACGACGAAAGGCGGCGTGCCGGAGTTGCCGCGCCAGGATTCGCGGCATTTGCGGGCCAGCATATCGGCGTCAGCGAACTTGCCGCCGCCAGGGCCATCGGTGCCGACGAAATCCGTGTCGCAGAAATCGCAAAGCGCCTCCGCGCGATCAGCCTCACGACCCGACCACAGATTGCAGCCAGCAAAGCGGCAGAACACCGCCGGGCGCCCGGCTTGGGCGCCTTCGCCTTGCAGCGTGTAATAGATTTCTTTGACCGCGTACATTCGCGGAACTTGGGCGTTCAATCCCCCAAGAGCAAGGCCTTTGAGGGGGCGCGCCAAAAAGCCACCGCCCGGCACGAGGCCGGGCGATGCATGCAAAGTCGTGGTGTTGAACCGCTACTCGGCCTTGGTCTCACCGGGGGGCGTATAGCGCCCGGGGATCACTTTCTCCGGAGGATTGGTGCCAACCGGATTGATCGACCGAATGAAGGAGATAATCTTCCACATGTGGTCCGACGTCTTGATGACCTGGCCCATCGGAGGCATGGGAGCCTTCACGGTGCCCCATTGGATGCGGGCAAAGCCCTGCTTCTCCAGATCTTTGGAGCCAATGGCGATCAGCCTGAACAACACGTCGTCGGTGTTGCCCCAGAACCAGACACCTTGGCTCAAGGCCGGACACATGCCGCCACCGCCGCCGCCGCCATGACACTCGTTACAGCCCGGCAGGCGGAACTGCTTGACGAGATAGTCCTCCGGCGAGTCCGCGACCAGCTGTTTCCAATCGTAGGGATTGTGCAGCCCACCCGGAGGCACTTGCGCCACCAACTCGAGAGGCGGCGTCATATCGTCTACTTCGCAGCACTCAGCCGCTTCGATAGCGCCCGTGACTTCGGGCTCTGACGACGTCGCATCTGCGACTTCAGAAGACTCGTCCGAAGCCTCGGCAGGTTTCTGATCCGCGACCTCCGACGTCGCTTCATCCTCGGACTTGGATGCCTCGTGGGCCCCCTCGGACGCTGTCTCCTACGAGACCTGCGTAAGTTTCCCTTCCTGGAATGGCTTGCTCGTCACCACGGCAAGCCCAACAATGACGAGGGCGGCGATCACAAAACCGACCACCGTCCCCCGCGAAGTACGTTTTTCCTGAGCCATCAATGTCCCCCCATTAGAGCGCGTCCCAAGCCCTTATCGGCGTGGTAACGCGCCGTTCTATAGCATGAGAAGGGCTCGAGTCGTTGGACCACGGAGCGTCCCGGAAAAGCCACCGCCCGGCACGAGGCCGGGCGATACGCTTATCCGCGCGTCTTCGTGGCCGTTTTAGCAGGGGCCGTTGGCCCCGATCGCATTCTGCCGGACGAGAAGTTCGACGAACGCCGACGTTTCCGACACGTTGCTGCACCACTGGTAGTGGCCCTCATACCAATTGTGCCAGCGGAAGCCCGTGCATCCTAGGTTTTGCCCCTGCATGGCGCTCGACTGCACCACCGCGAGCGCCGCGTAATTCTGACAATATTGCTGAGGTGCGGCCATCGCGCTCGTCGTGACGACGGTCCCGAGCACTGCGGCTGTAACGATCAGGCCAATCCGGTTCTGCTTGGTCATGGGTTTTCCCTGTTTCAACGCCATCTCCGAGCCCGGCTTCGTTTCCGTGTTCTCGGTTGATGGCGCGAACATCCCATGACCCGCCTGAATGGGTTTTGAACCTGCTGTTGTCTCGGGTTCAGGTTCGAAAACCTAGCCGCGCTAGCTTTCTGAGGCGGTGTCCCGCCAGGCTTCAAAGCCTTTGGCGCGCAAATCACAGGCCGGGCATGCGCCGCAGCCATAACCCCAGTCGTGCCGCACGCCACGCTCGCCTTGATAGCAAGTGTGGGTCTCCTCGATGATCAGCTGGACGAGCGCGTCACCGCCGAGCTCCTGCGCCAAGCCCCAAGTCTCAGCCTTCGACCGCCACATCAATGGAGTCTCAAGAGAGAAGGGAACATCGGTGCCAAGCCGGATCGCCTCTTGCAGCGTGCGTAACGTCGCGTCGCGGCAATCGGGGTAGCCGGAATAATCCGTCTCGCACATGCCGCCCACCAGGGCGTTAAGCCCCCGCCGGTAGCCGAGCGCCGCAGCGTAGACGAAGAACACGAGGTTCCGCCCAGGCACAAATGTAGACGGGAGCCCTGAGTCCAACATGACAATCTCGGCGTCCGACGTCAGCGCCGTGTCGCCGATGGCCCCGAAGCTGGCGATATCGACCATGTGATCGGGCCCAAGCCGGTCCTTCCATTGAGGAAAGCGGCGCGTCAGCACATCGCGCACGGATATGCGGCATTCAAGCTCGACCTCGTGGCGCTGGCCGTAATCGAAGCCGATGGTCTCGACATGGGCGTAGCGATCGAGCGCATAGGCGAGGCAGACCGTAGAATCCTGGCCGCCTGAGAACAGCACCAGGGCCCCGGCGTCCGTGTTTAGTGTCCCAGTCGGCATTCCATCGATCCTCGGCGCTCCATCATCGGAGTAGATATACGCCTTCACGTTGACCGCCGCCTAGGCTAAGACGGCCCCAGTTTTTCAAGAGGGCCCAAACGTCATGACTGCCATCGCCACCATCATCGGCCGGGAAATCCTGGACAGCCGCGGCAACCCGACCGTCGAGGTCGACGTTGTGCTTGAGGACGGCCATCACGGCCGCGCCGCCGTGCCGTCCGGCGCTTCGACCGGCGCCCACGAAGCCCACGAGCTCCGCGATGGCGGGAAGCGCTATGGCGGCAAAGGCGTCAGGAAGGCGGTCGAGGCGGTCAACGGCGAAATTCGTAAAGCCCTCGACGGTTTCGACGCCAACGATCAGCGCGGGCTCGACGCTCTCCTATGCGATCTCGATGGCACCCCAAATAAGAAGCGCCTCGGCGCCAACTCGATCCTCGGTGTTTCGCTCGCCAACGCCAAGGCCTCGGCTTCATCTCATGAGTTGCCGCTCTACCGCTATCTCGGTGGCGAAGACGCGAACGTGCTGCCGGTGCCCATGATGAACATCGTCAATGGCGGCATGCACGCAGACAACCCCATCGACTTCCAAGAATTCATGATCGTGCCGGTTGGCGCGCCGAGCATTGCCGAGGCCGTCCGCATGGGCGCCGAGGTGTTCCACGCGCTGAAGGCCGCTCTGCACAGTGCCGGTCTTGGCACGGCGGTCGGCGACGAGGGCGGTTTCGCCCCCAATATCGCTTCAACCCGCGAGGCGCTCGATTTCGTCATGGCGGCGATCGAGACGGCCGGCTACCACCCGGGCAAGGACATGTATCTCGCCCTCGACGTGGCCGCGACCGAGTTCTTCAAGGACGGCCGTTACGAGCTCAAAGGCGAGAACCGGACCCTGACGTCCGATGAAATCGCTGCCTATTACAGCGATCTCGTTGCCAACTATCCCATCTTCTCCATCGAAGACGGCATGTCGGAAGATGACTGGGACGGTTGGCGCGTCCTGAGCGAAGCTTTGGGCGACCGCGTGCAACTCGTAGGCGACGATTTGTTCGTCACCAATGTCGCGCGACTGCAAGAAGGCATCGACAAGCACATCGCCAACTCGATCCTGATCAAGGTCAATCAGATCGGCACATTGTCGGAGACGTTCGATGCCGTCCGCATGGCGCATGATGCGGACTACTCAGTGGTGATGTCCCATCGTTCCGGCGAGACCGAGGACACCACCATCGCCGACCTGGCCGTCGCCACCAATTGCGGGCAGATCAAAACCGGCTCGCTCGCCCGTTCTGACCGCGTGGCGAAATACAATCAGCTCATCCGCATCGAAGAAGAACTGGGGACCAAAGCCCGCTATGCCGGCGACTCGGTGCTGAAGCGCTAAAATTTAGCGCGGTCGTAACTGTCGCTTAACCAGCTTTGGCCGATTCTGCTGGTTCGTTTCGCCATGAGTTGGAGACAGCATTGCGGTTCCGTGCGTTCATTTTTCCACTGCTTGCCTTGGGCGTCGGTGGCTATTTCGGCTATCACCTGCAGAATGGCGAACATGGCCTCGCGTCCAGCGCCAACTTGGAGCGGCGCACGGACGTGCTCGAAGGGGAGCTGGCGGGCTTGCGGGTGGTCAGGCGCAGGATCGAGCGCGATGTGGCGCTGCTTAGGCCCGAGAGCCTCGACCCCGACATGCTGGATGAGCGCGCCCGCGCGATCCTGAATCTCGCCCATCCCGACGATCTCGTCTTGATGAAGCGCCGCCGGCCAGACCCGACCGGGCCCCTGATCCAACGCTAGGCGCGCCAACCTTCCAGCCTCCTTCTCAACCGTGTTAGCGTTTTCGTGCGCGCTTTTCGTTTGAGTCGAAGGAGACCAGGATTGACCAGCCCAACCCTGAACCCGGGAGCGGCCAACTTCTGGATGGACCAGGTTCCGACCCCGAAGCCCCCACCACCGAACAGTCCGCGCCTGTCGCCTGACCAAGAGCTTTCCGCCTATCGCCGGATGCTGCTCATCCGCCGCTTCGAGGAGAAGGCCGGCCAGCTTTACGGCATGGGTTTCATCGCCGGCTTCTGTCACCTCTATATCGGCCAAGAGGCCGTCGTCACTGGCATGATGATGGCGCTCGGCGAAGACGATCAGATCATCACCGCCTATCGCGACCACGGCCACATGCTCTCCACCGGCCTGGACCCCAAAGGCGTCATGGCCGAACTGACCGGGCGCCGCCACGGCTACTCCAAGGGCAAGGGCGGCTCGATGCACATGTTCTCGGTGGAGAAGAATTTCTATGGCGGCCACGGCATTGTCGGGACGCCGGCACCGCTTGGCACCGGCATCGCCTTCGCCAACAAATATCGCGGCAACGCTTCGGTCTGCGTCAGCTTCTTTGGCGAAGGCGCGGCCAATCAGGGCCAGGTCTATGAGAGCTTCAACATGGCGGCCTTGTGGAAGCTTCCCGTGGTCTACGTCATCGAGAACAACCACTACGCTTTGGGCACCTCGGTGGAGCGGTCGAGCGCCCAGTCCGAGGAACTCTATCACCGGGGGCTAGCCTTCGGCGTTCCCGGTGAGCAGGTGGACGGTATGGACGTGGCTGCCGTCGAGGATGCCGGCAAGCGGGCGCTGGCCCATGCCCGCAGCGGCAAGGGGCCGATGATCCTTGAAATGCTCACCTACCGTTATCGCGGCCACTCCATGTCGGACCCGGCCAAATACCGGACGCGCGAGGAAGTGAAGGATATGCGGGAGCACCACGATCCCATCGAGCTCGTGCGCAAGCGCCTCCTTGAAGGTGGGCACAGCGAGGAGGACTTGAAGGCCGTCGATCGCGAAATCAGGAGCGTGGTCAACGAGGCCGCGGCGTTCGCGCAAGCCGATCTCGAGCCCGACCCGGACGAACTCTATACCGACGTGATTGCCGAGATAGGCTCTTAAGCGATGTCCACTGAAATTCTCATGCCCGCGCTCTCCCCAACCATGGAGGAGGGGACGCTCATCAAATGGCACGTGAGCGAAGGCGACGCGGTCCAGGCCGGCGACGTGATCGCCGAGATCGAGACCGACAAGGCGACCATGGAGATCGAGGCCATCGACGACGGTAAGATCGGCAAGATCCTCGTAGCGGAGGGAACCGAGCATATTCCGGTCAATCGGCCCATCGCCATTCTCCTGACCGATGACGATGACACGGCTCCGTCCGTCGAGACAGAACCTGCCGCCGTGCCGGAGCCGCTCGACGTGAAAGAGGAAATGCCCGAGCCCGGTGAAACGCCGCCCGAAGTCGAGAAAGCGCCAGTCGGCCCGCAGGCCGCCCCACCGGAACCGGCACTCGATGTCCCGCCGCTCGATATTCCGCTTGGCACCGAGATGGTCACCCTGACCGTGCGCGAGGCGTTGCGCGACGCCATGACCGAGGAGATGCACGCCAACCCGGACGTGTTCGTCATGGGCGAAGAGGTCGGCCAATACGAGGGCGCCTACAAGGTCACCCAGGGTCTGCTGGAAGCGTTCGGCCCACGCCGCGTCATCGACACGCCGATCACCGAATATGGGTTTGCCGGCGTCGGCGTCGGCGCGGCGTTCGCCGGCCTGCGTCCCATCGTGGAGTTCATGACGTGGAACTTCGCCATGCAGGCCATCGACCACACCGTCAATTCCGCCGCCAAGACCCTCTACATGTCGGGCGGCCAGATGCATTGCCCCATCGTGTTCCGTGGGCCGAATGGCGCCGCCGCCCGTGTCGGCGCGCAGCACAGCCAAGACTTCTCCGCCTGGTACGCGCAAGTGCCGGGCTTGAAGGTGATCGCGCCTTACACCGCCGCCGACGCCAAGGGCCTGCTCAAGGCCGCCATCCGCGACAACAGCCCCGTGGTGTTCTTGGAGAACGAGATTCTCTACGGCCAGAGCTTCCAGGTGCCGAAGCACGCCGACTTCGTCCTACCCATCGGCAAGGCGCGAATCGCGCGGGAGGGCAGCGACATCACGCTGGTCTCTTATTCGCGCGGACTCGCCTACACGCTCGATGCCGCCGAACAGCTCGCAATGCAGGGCATCGAGGCGGAGGTGATTGATCTGCGGACGCTCCGGCCCCTCGACATCGAGACCGTGGTGACATCGGTGAAGAAGACCAATCGCATCGTCACGGTGGAGGAGGGCTGGCCGATCTGTTCCATCGGCTCGGAGATCTGCGCCACCGTCGCGGCGAAGGCCTTCGATTATCTCGACGCGCCGCCCACCAAGATCACCGGCGCCGACGTGCCCATGCCCTACGCGGCTAATCTCGAAAAACTGGCGCTGCCGTCGGTCGACCAAGTGATCGCGGCGGCAAAAGCTGTCTGTTACCAGAAATGATCGACGAACCCATGAGCCGGAAGATGTCAGAGACCAAGGATGAAGGCTCCGCCGAAGAGGTGATGAGTCAGATCGCCGAGCAGATCAGGGCCAACGGCGCCAATGGACATGGCAATGGGCACGCCGACGCTAGCCGCGTGTTCGCGTCACCCTCGGCCCGGCGTCTGGCGCGCGACAAAGGGGTCGACCTCGCGGCGCTTGCCGGCTCCGGCCCCCATGGCCGGATCGTCTCGGCGGATGTGGAAGGCGCGCTCGTCGAAGTGCTGCCGGCCAGCGAACCGGTCGCTGTCTGGCCACCGGCCGTCGAGATTGTCGAAGAGATCGCAGAGAACGCGCCTGCGCCGTACCGGGGCGAAATCGTCAAGGCGCCCGCCAGGCCCGGCCTCTCGGACAACCAAGTGCTCGCGCTCTATGACCCCGGCACCTATGAGCTTGTGCCCCACAGCACCATGCGGCGCATGATCGCCGAGCGGCTGACGCTCTCCAAACAGACCATTCCGCATTTCTATCTCGCCATCGATTGTTCCATCGATGCGCTGCTGAAAGCCCGTGCACGGCTGAATGACATGGCGCCCCATGACGGCCCACGCACCTTCAAGCTCTCGCTCAACGACTTCATCATCAAAGCCATGGGCATGGCGTTGCAGACCGTACCGGACGCCAACGCCACTTGGACGGAGGAGGGCATCCTGCGTCACCGCACGTCCGACATCGCCGTTGCCGTGGCGCTCGAAGGCGGCGGCCTGCACACACCGGTCATCCGTTGCGCCGAAGTGAAAAGCCTGTCGGAGATCTCCAACGAAATGCGCGATCTCGCCGAGCGTGCCCGAACGAAACGTCTCGCGCCGCACGAATATCAAGGCGGCTCGACCACGATCTCCAATCTCGGCATGTATGGCATCGACCGCTTCGACGCGGTGATCAACCCGCCCCAAGCCTCGGTCATGGCCGTGGGCCGCGCCGAGAAGAAGCCCATCATCAAAGACGACGCGGTGAAGATCGCCACCATGATGAGCGTGACCTTGTCCGTCGATCACCGGGTCATCGACGGCGCGCTCGGGGCCGAACTGCTGGCCGCCTTCAAGGCCTATATCGAAGACCCGGTCACCATGCTGGTCTAGGGCCGGGGGCCTAATTGATCGCCTCTGTCTTCCCCCATCCCCGATTGTCGGTGATGATGGGCGAATCGGTGCTCGACGCTTTTAGCCGCGCCTCCAAATCTGGTCCCATGGTCATGGAGCGCAAGCGAGCCCGACAAATGATGGGAGAAATATTATGAGCCTGATTATTTTTCTGATTATCGGCCTGATCGCGGGCGCGCTCGCGTCCTACATTATGGGACGGAAGCAGGAGCTTCTCATCTACCTGCTGATCGGCGTTGTCGGCGCCGTGGTTGGCGGTTTCATTGCCGGCCTGATCGGCATCGGCGCTGGTGGTATTATCGGCCAGATCATTATCGCCACGCTCGGCGCGATCTTGTGCCTCTGGGTCTGGCGGCGCGTGCGTTAGCCGAGCCCAATTCTAGAAGAAGGAGGCTAGCTCGATGGAAGGTCATGGATTGCTTTCGATGCCGGGCGTCGGCTTTTTCGGCATGTTGATCATCGGCCTGACTGCCGGCTATATCGCCGAGAAGGTGACAGCCAGCGATCACGGTCTGCTCACCAATCTCATCGTCGGCATTGCCGGTTCGTTTGTCGGCGGCACACTTGCCGGGCTCGTGAATATCGAGTTCTACGGCTGGCTCGGCAATTTGATCGTCGCTTCGGTCGGCGCCGTGCTGCTGCTCTGGGTTTGGCGGCGCGTCAGGGGAAATGAAGCAGGCTAGTTCGGTACATGGTCACAGTGATCGACACTTTGCGTGAGACAAAGGAGCGGCCGCGCCATCCAGAGAAGGCGCGGCTGCCCGACACGCCGATGTTGCGCAAACCATCTTGGATCCGCGTCAAGGCGCCCGGCGCCCATGCCTTCGATGCGACCCGGGCGATCCTTCGCGAGCATCGCCTGCACACTGTTTGCGACGAGGCGGCGTGTCCGAATATCGGCGAGTGCTGGGGCAAGCGCCACGCCACCGTGATGATCATGGGCGACACCTGCACGCGGGCCTGCGCCTTCTGCAATGTCGCCACCGGCAAACCCGCTGCGCTCGATGCGGACGAGCCGGCGCGGGTCGGCAAAGCCGTGGCCGCGCTCAATCTTGCCCACGTGGTGCTGACATCGGTCGACCGCGACGACCTCGCCGATGGTGGCGCGGCGCATTTCGCCGCCACCGTCGAGGCCATCAGGCACGAGACCGCAAACACCACGATCGAGGTGCTGACCCCTGATTTCTTACGCAAACATGGCGCGCTGCAGATCGTGATCGCGGCGCGGCCCGACGTGTTCAACCACAATGTGGAGACGGCGCCGTCGCTCTACCGGCGCATTCGTCCCGGCGCTGACTATCACCACTCGCTCGCACTTCTCGCAGAAGCCAAGCGGCTCGACCCATATACCTTCACCAAGTCCGGCATCATGGTGGGGCTCGGCGAGACGGGCGAGGAAGTCGCGGCCGTCATGAACGATCTGCGGGACGCGGACGTGGATTTCCTCACGATTGGCCAATATCTCCAGCCCACGCGGAAGCATGCGGCCATTGACCGCTTTGTCACGCCGGCGGAGTTCCAATCCTATCGGCGCCTTGCCGAAGAGAAGGGCTTCCTGCTCGTGGCCTCGAGCCCGCTGACCCGGTCCTCCTATCACGCAGGCGAAGATTTTGAGCGGCTCACGGCCGCGCGCCAAGCCATAGCTCGCGTCTGAAGGCCGACAGTTACCCCATCATGGATGTTTTCGAAGTCAAGCACCGCGTCGCCCATTCGGCGCAAGACATGTACGCTCTTGTCGCCCGCGTCGAGGACTACCCAAAATTCTTGCCACTCGTGGAGACGTTGGAAGTGACGCGCCGCGAAGAGGTTGACGGCAACGCGGTGCTGATCACCACGATGCAAGTGGGCTACAAGCTCATCCGGGAGCGCTTTACGACGAAGGTCACGCTCGACGACGAGAACCACACCATCTTGGTGGAATATCTCGACGGGCCGTTCGCTCATCTGGAAAACCGGTGGCGCTTCCTGCCGCAAAGCGACGGCACGTCCGAGGTGGATTTCTTTATCGCCTACAGCTTCCGCTCGCGCATGTTCGAGCGGTTGATCGGCGGGCTCTTCGCCAAAGCGGTGCGGAAATATACCCACGCCTTCGAAACCCGGGCCGATGAGGTCTATGGCCGGAAGACTAAGGCGCTCGCCTCACACCAATGAGCGCAGGAGCGACAACGCCCGTTCGACGCTGCGCCGCCTGACCTCGGCCCGGCCGAGATCCCCAAACGCCACCCGTTCGTGATGCATCTGGCCGTCGGCCCGGCCAACGGCGAAATAGACGAGCCCGACCGGCTTCTCCGGCGTACCACTACCGGGCCCAGCAATGCCGGTCACGGCGACCGCCAGGCTGGCGCGTGAATGGGTGAGGGCGCCACCGGCCATGGCGAGGGCGACGTCCTCGCTCACGGCGCCATGACGCTCGATTAGCCAGAACGGCACACCCAGCATCTCGCTCTTGGCCGCGTTGGAATAGGTGACGAAGCCGCGCTCGAACACATCGGAGGCGCCTGGAACGGTGGTGAGGGTGGCGGCAACCAGCCCGCCAGTGCATGACTCCGCCGTGGCAATGAGATCGCCTTTTGCCCGGCACGCGCTGAGCAGCTCGGCGGCTTGGGCGATGAGGCCCTCGTCGCTCTCGATCCCGCCGCTCATGGCAGCTTCACTGTCGCCGTGGCCATCGCCGCGATCCCTTCGCTGCGGCCCACGAAACCGAGTCCTTCATTGGTGGTCGCCTTGACGGACACCTGAGAAATTTCAAGCCCAAGCGCCTCGGCCATGCAGGCCCGCATGGCGTCCCGGTGCGGCCCGATCTGGGGGCTTTCACACAGAAGCGTCACATCCACATGCACGATCTCGCCGCCGCGCTCTTTGATCTTGTCGCCGGCGGCTTTGAGGAAAATGTCCGAGGAGGCACCGCGCCAGCGATCGTCCGAAGGCGGAAAATGCACGCCGATATCGCCGTCCGCGATCGTGCCGAGCAACGCATCGGTCAAGGCATGGAGCCCCACATCGGCATCGCTATGACCCACGAGCGTCCTGGTGTGGGGGATGGACACACCGCACAAGATCACCGCATCGCCTGGACCGAGCGCATGCACGTCATAGCCCGAGCCCACGCGTATCGAGCCAGGGGCTTGCCCCCGCTCCGTCCACAACATTTGGTCCGCGATGGCGATATCCTCCGCCGTGGTGAGTTTCCGATTATGCTGCGAGCCTTCGACCAACGCCACGTCGAGACCGAACCACTCCGCAACCGCCACATCGTCCGTGAACGCGCGCGCCGGCTCCTTGGCAGCCGCACGATGGGCGCTAAGAATAGCGTCGAACTTGAACCCTTGCGGAGTCTGCGCCCGCCATAGATTTTCGCGCGCGACCGTACCGGCGACGCGCCCAGCTTCGCCACGCTTCAACGTATCGGTGACGGGCAAACAGGGCAGGGCGCCCGCCTCCTCGCCGAGGCCCCCAATCACGCGGCCAATCAGATCGGCATCGACGAAGGGCCGGGCCGCATCATGGATCAACACCGCATCGGGTTCCTGCGCGCCAAGAGCTTCGAGCCCGGCTCGCACGCTATCCTGCCGGCGCGCGCCACCAACGACTGGCGCCAGCAAACGCCCGGCAAAAGGCGCGCTCGCGGCCTCGTAGAGCGGAACGTCGTCAGGGTGGATCACCACTAGAATGTCGTCGACGCTGGGATGGGTTGCGAAGGCGCCGATCGTGCGCGTGAGCATAGCCTCACCGCCAATGGGGCAATATTGCTTTGGCTGCTGGGCATCACTCGCGGCCCGGGCGCCACGCCCCGCCGCCACGATAAGGGCCGCGACTCTCATCGCCGCCACTCCCACGAAGCTGGGAAGTTCGGGGACGGACGGCCGCTAAGCCCTTGAAGAAACATGTTGTTGCAATGCGGCAAAAGGAATGTTGCTCCCACACAAAAACCCTCGTATCGTGCCTAATAATAGATCAGCGGGCGGTGATGCATAAAATTTATGCATCATTAGTCCCTCAGTCCAAGTCGCGGCCGCGAGGATATATACGCATTGAGCGTCACGACCAAAAAACCTAGCCCTCGCCGCACGGCAGAGCCACCGCCAATCCCAAGCGACGCATTGCTGGGCGCCTTGCCGCATCCGCTCCTCGTCATCGGCAATGAGCTCGCCATCGAATACGCCAATACGGCCGCCGAGGACTTTTTTCAGATGAGCGCCGGCGTGCTCCGCCGCCATGGCCTCCCTGACGTGGTCGCGTTCGGCTCTCCGCTCGTCGCCCTTGTCGAGCAGGTGCAGCGCAACGGCACCACCGTCAACGAATATGGCGTCGAGCTCGGCTCGTTTCGCTTCGCCTCCCCCAAACTCGTCGACCTTTATGGCGGCCCGCTCCCCGAGGCGCCCGAGAGAGTCATGGTGATGCTGCAACAACGCAGCATGGCGCAGATGATCGAGCGCCAACTAACCCATCGGGGCGCGGCGCGTTCCGTCTCCGGTCTCGCCGCCATGCTCGCCCATGAGATCAAGAACCCGCTGTCGGGCATCAGAGGCGCGGCCCAACTTCTGGAGGCCGACCTCAGCGATGCCGACCGGACCCTGACTCAACTGATCTGCGCCGAATCGGACCGCATCTGCAAACTCGTCGACCGCATGGAAATCTTCGGGGACGAGCGGCCGTTGGAGCGTGAGCCGGTGAACATCCACGACGTGCTGGATCATGTGAAGCGGATCGCCAGCAACGGTTTCGCCCGGAATATCAAGATCGTCGAGAGCTACGACCCGTCACTACCACCGGTGCCGGGTAGCCGCGACAAGCTCATCCAAGTGTTCCTCAACCTCGTCAAGAACGCCGCCGAAGCCATCGGCGAGAGCCGCCCCGACGGTCAGATCACGCTGACCACCGCGTTCCGGCCAGGGATGCGTCTTTCGGTGCCGGGCAGCAAAGCCCGCATCAGCCTGCCCCTAGAGATCGCGGTCGAGGATAACGGATCCGGCGTCCCCAAGGACCTCATGCAAAATCTCTTCGATCCTTTCATCACCACCAAGCCATCCGGCACGGGGCTCGGGCTTGCCCTCGTGGCCAAAATTGTTGGCGACCATGGTGGGATCATCGAATGCGACTCTCGTCCCCGGTTCACGGTCTTTCGCGCATTGATGCCGATGGCCGAGGCCGAAGCGACGCAAGCATCAACAAAAGCGCGGGCGTAAGAAAAATGGGCAAAGGCAATATTCTCATCGCCGACGACGACGCGGCGATCCGCACGGTCCTAAACCAGGCGCTGGCCCGCGCAGGCTACGCGCCGCGCGCCACCGGCAATGCCGCAACGCTTTGGCGCTGGATCAGCCAAGGCGAGGGGGACCTTGTGATCACCGATGTGATCATGCCCGACGAAAACGCCTTCGACCTCATTCCCCGTGTGAAAAAGCTGCGGCCCGATCTGCCGATCATCGTGATGAGCGCGCAGAACACGTTCATGACCGCGATCACCGCCGCGGAATGTGGGGCCTATGAGTATCTCCCCAAGCCCTTCGACCTCAACGAGCTGATCGCCGTAGTCGGCCGCGCACTGGCCGAGCCGCGCAAGAAGGTCCAGCGTCTGTCGGCAGAATCCACCGAAGGGCTGCCGCTGATTGGCCGCTGCCAGGCTATGCAGGACATCTACCGCATCCTCGCCCGGCTGACCCAGACCGACCTCACCGTGATGATTACGGGCGAGTCCGGCACCGGCAAGGAACTCGTCGCCCGGGCGCTCCACGAATATGGCAAGCGCCGCAATGGGCCGTTCGTCGCGATCAACATGGCCGCTATCCCGCGCGAGCTTATCGAGTCCGAATTGTTCGGCCATGAGAAGGGGGCGTTCACCGGCGCCCAGAACCGCCATATCGGCCGCTTCGAGCAAGCCGAAGGCGGCACGCTGTTTCTCGACGAGATCGGCGATATGCCAATGGAGGCGCAGACACGACTCCTTCGCGTCCTTCAGGAAGGCGAGTACACGATGGTGGGCGGCCGCACGCCCATCCGCACGAATGTCCGGATCGTCGCCGCAACCAATCGCGAATTGCAGCAGCAAATCGACCAAGGCTTGTTCCGCGAGGATTTGTATTACCGGCTGAACGTGGTGCCGCTCAGGCTGCCGCCCTTGCGCGAGCGGCTCGAGGACATCCCCGATCTCGTACGCCACTTCCTCTCAACCGCCGAGAAAGAAGGACTGCCGCC
>PVMS01036993.1_pt1 | contig 21927 bp, 22 predicted proteins | sample 1853461 | NCBI WGS metagenome assembly PVMS01 (sample SAMN08582032, study PRJNA380276) | Marine sediment metagenome, whole genome shotgun sequencing project. | isolation source: ocean sediment barecode stripped | collected 2017 | reverse complement strand
TCTTTAAATCCACCACTCATTGCACTAATAAAACCTTGTTTATTGGAACTTGATTTCCGATTAGATTTAATAGCCTTTTTAATAATAGATAAGTCAGATGGTTTTATTGGTGGAATGAGTGGTGGATTTAAAGAAGGACTAGTGACCTATAATGCTAGTGGTGCAAATAATAATGATAAAGATGAAACTACAGACGCGATGGTATGTACTGAATATTATGATACGGACCCCGCAGCAAGTGGTGCAAGTTCTGGTGCGACAAGTAAAACCTCATCTATTGATTGGTCTAAAATAACAAAAAGTCCCTATTTTATTGGAGGTATTATTTTACTAGTTTTAATTCTCGGATTCATATTTATTAAATGGGTATTACCAAAAATACTAGCTAAATTCAATAAAAGTGGTGAAGTACGAACAGCACCAGAAGCAGAATTAGAGATACCTGAATTTGGTGATAGTGGCGCATCTAAATCATAAATAATTAATAATGATTTATTTATTAATTATTAGTTAATTGGAAGCAGTTATTTTAGCCGCGCCATATAATTTATCTTGGACACCTTTGAAAGGCGAATTACCAGGTGCAGTCATTTTAAATACATAAGGAATTTGATTAGCGATTACTTGTTCTTCTACAGTCGTAGGGAACTGGTTCATTGCTGTTAGTACTTGCGATTTTTTCGCTTCACTAGGAACATACATAGCTACTGCTTGATGACCTTGTGATCTCATGATTAATTGGTAAGCAGCAACTAACCCAATAGCGCCTACCACAGGGTGTGCTGCAAATAAACTAAGTGCTACCATAACAACAACGATTTTTCCAAGTGGATTATCTACTAACTCTCCGATAATTCCGGGTACTTTTACATCTGATACAATGAATACAATGAGTAATGCTGCCAATACGTAGTGATGCGTATCTTTTTTCATAATTTTAAACAAATCTGTCATATATCATAAGTTTATATTTTTTATTCAAAGAAATTGAAATTATTGAATCAACATAAACAATTAGATATATCATATATAATGAATGATGAAATAGCAACTTATCTAGGACCTAAAGGGTATAGTATAAAAAAAGAAAACATAACCGTTCAAGAACAAGAATTAATACGAAAAGAACTAACAGTAAAGGCATTTGTGCCTAAAAGTTCTATTTCTCAACCTACCCCATTTCCTATATATCGTGAATCGCCTAATAAATTTTATGTTCCGCGATTTTACGGCATGGATACATATGGTGAACCTGATGCAATAAAGATTTCAGGTGGGGATGATATTAATATTGCTTTTACTGGTGAATTAAGAGATTTCCAAAAGCCCATAGTTAAAAAATATGTTAAAAGTGCTAAAACTAAAGGAGCAGGTTTATTAGAAATTCATTGTGGAGCTGGAAAGACAGTTATGGCATTAAAAATTATATCTGAATTAAAAAAGAAAACATTGGTTATTGTTCATAAAGAATTCTTATTGCAACAATGGAAAGAAAGAATAAATCAATTCTTGCCAACAGCACAAGTTGGTAGGATACAAGGCGATATTATAGATATTGAAGGGAAAGATATTGTAATAGGCATGCTTCAATCACTTTCCATGAAGAAATATCCATCATATATATTTCAACACTTCGGATTAACTATTATTGATGAATGTCATCATATCGCAGCAGAAGTATTCAGTAATGCATTATTTCAAATTGTAACTAAATACATGCTAGGATTATCAGCAACGATGGATAGAAAAGATAGGTTAACTTACGTATTTAAAATGTTTATAGGAGATGTAGTATATAAAAAAGAACGTGAGTCAAATGATATTGTTATTATAAAAGGTATTAATTATGATATTGACGATGAAGAATTTTGCAAAGTAGAGTATAATTTTAAAGGACAGGTTCATTATTCTAAAATGATTAAAAAACTCTGTGAATTTAATAGGCGCAGTGAATTTATTATTAAAGTTCTACAAGATTCATTAAATGAAAGACCAGAACAACAATTTATCGTTTTAGCCCATAACAAAAATTTATTAAAATATTTACATGATGCAATAAATCATAGAAAAATTGCATCAGTTGGTTATTATATAGGTGGTATGAAGCAAAAGGATTTGAAATTAAGTGAAGAAAAGAAAGTTATCATTGCTACATATGCCATGGCAGAAGAGGCTTTGGATATTAAAACATTGACTTCTCTTATTATGGCAACTCCTAAATCTGACGTACGTCAAGCCGTGGGAAGAATATTGCGGAAGAAGAAGTCAAACGCAGTAGTATATGATATTGTAGATCTTCATGGTTTATTTCAACGACAATGGCAGAAAAGATGTACTTGGTATAGAAAACAAAAATTTACTATTACTATGGCGAATAAAGAAGAATATAATAATAAAAAATGGCGGGTACTTAGTACAGGCGGCAAACGATTAAAACATAAAAAACCGAGTGATTCTGTTGATAAATTACTTCAAGGGGTTTGTTTGATAAAGTAACTAAATGAATTGTTTAATTAAATATTTCCAATTATCCTCATCGTCGTCTTCAATGTCTAGTATTTTTTTGATAATAGGATCATTTTTTTTATTAGAATCAATATCACAATCTATACTTGAACTATATCTATCTCCATCATCGTCTGGTTGTCTACTTGCATACTTTATATATAGATTCCTTTTAATAGAATGCCTTGTAAAGGATACCTTTAATTCGCAATTTATATAGAGTGCATATTCAGAAGGACTTAATTCTTCAAAAGAACAAGTAACCTGGAAATCTTTTATTTTACTTAATTGGTTTTCCGATATTTTTGCAATTTGACATAATTTTATCTTAGCTCTTTCGTTTTTAAGAGCTATTAATGTATTCTTGCAATCTTCTATTTCAGTCTCAACATCGTCAATATTTCGTAAACTCATTTGAATTGATTTATAATTAAGTCTATAAATCAATTTATTTAGTATATTTATCTACCGCTTCCACCAAATGGAGTCACTGGTGCTGCTTGGTCTAAAACAGGCGAAGGACTGCTTTTTCCCGTGAAGTGGTTGTAGTTATCTTGACAGTTAATTTGCCTTGCTTTGCTTAAAGGTCCAGTAGCCCAAGGAAGAGGTCCAGGTTTTGGAGAAGCGAAGCCTGGTGTCATGGGTTTATTACTACCATATTGTGCATAACCACCTTTCATTGTTTTTCTTTTACCCCCGCTTCTTTTTTTTCTACGTTGTTTATAAGATTTTCCACCGTGCATTTGAGAAGCAAAACCAAGCCCATTGTACTGATTCCATTGCATGAGTTCTTGCATTTTAGTTAAACCACTGCCTCCGCGTCGTTTTCTTGTATGGCGTCGTCTTCGTTTGTGTTTTCTTTTAGTGTGGCGTTTTTTGTGATGTTTGCGATGTTTGCGACGTTTGCGTCGGCGTTTTCTTGTTTTTCTACCTCCAGAACATTTCTTCGTATTATATGCTACAACAGCAGGGTATCCAGAGCCCATTAACAAACTATTTAGTTTAGTAGCAGGAGGAACATTTAAACCATAACCCGGAGTTCCTAAATTATTAAAATAAGAAACACAATTTTTAGTGTTATCTCCTCCTCCAGATTGAACTCTTGCAACTTCTCCAGCCCCCATGGAAGATGCACGTTGTACACTGCAATTCTGTACGGATGTAACAGGTACTCGACCAAATCCCATGCCATCTGAGGCGGCTTGTTGTAAATTTTTAAATGTTGTTTCCGCTGTGTTTCCACCACGCACACCACCACCAGACATTGGATTAACATATGGTTTACTTGAGACTTTTCCAACTCTTCCAGTAATACCAGCCATGAATTGATTAGTTCCTATGTTAGCTGATTTTTGTGCGGCAGCTTGGGAAGGAAGGTTGCATAGAGAGCCTACTTGTACATCTCCTCCCACACAACCGGCGCACCCACTGACCAATCCCTGATTGGAACCAAAGTTTGCTGGGTTATGAGCATTGGTACTATTAGCTAATTGATTTCCTCCACGTTTTTTTCTGCTTCCACCTTTTCGTTTTGGCATATATATATATTAACGGGTATTATATTTTTCCAATTTTGAAATCTCGCCAGAACTACATACATTTTCTGTTGATTGTACAAGAGGTTTCCACGAGTTATAATATTTTAAATAAACGCACTGAAATTTTATAGCTTTTTCTAAATCTACATATTTATCAGCAGCAATATTTTCAAATTCTTCCTCATCATCACTTTCTTCTAATGTATCTAAGTTTATATTTTCTTTAATATTTCTAAATATACCATTCATGAAAACACTTGTTTTATAATCAGGAATACAAGCTGATTTATAAAATGTTAAATTATCTTGTAGCTTATAATATAATTCATAAATGTCTGGAAAAACGGTTGCTTTGATTAAAAAGGTATGTTCATATTTGGGTGTTATGATGATACGTTCATTCAAAAATGAACCTTTCTTATGAAGCAATCGATGTTGAATACAATAGAGACTATAAGGTAATTTTTCTATTGTTTTTAAAAGTCTTGCATGATCTGTATCTATAATAGGTAATCCAAATGCAAGGTCCGACGTATTCAGCATACAAGGTTTAACATAATTTGAGAGCATTGTTTGGAGAATATTAAATTTTTTATACTGTGTATGATAAGATAAATTTTGACCTTTAAAGTAGAATATATCCTCTATATTAAAAAATGAATAGGAGTTAATATGAAATAAAGTACCATATAGAATAGTACCCTTTCCTGAACATAAAAGTTCATTAAAACAAGTATTTTTAACAAAAATAGTTTGAATATTTTTTTTATATCTATCAAGTTCTAAAAGAAAGCATACGCTATGTTTCTTCCAATGTTTAAACCATGCAAAATATTTACGACCTTTTGGTATAGTTAGATAAATATTAGAGCTAGGAACCTTCTTATGTATATTCTTTTCATAAGAAAGTTCAATATTAGGAAAACCTTTAAGTAGCTGAGAAAGTTCCTGTCTTGTGAGTTTCATATAATATAAAAAGTTTCACTGTCTTTAAGACCTTTATAAAGATTGATAATTATTATCAAAAAAAGTATTTTGAGAAAGGGGAGCTCCAGAGGGTTCAGATGATTTATTAGTTTTTGATAATTCAGTTAAATAATTTTGTAATTCTGTCTTCATAGAAGATGAAGGAGGAGTTGCTTCTGGTTCCCTAGATGTAACATTATTGTAAATTTGTTCATATTTCACTTTTGGTTTATTTACTAAATCTTTAATTTTTGGTTCAGTTAAATTATTTTTGAAAAATTCATATATATAATGAATAATTGTTATTAATATTAATGATAATATGACTTGTTGGATAATGAAGAACAACATTATATAATTAGAAGATTAGTTTAGTAGTGATAAAAACGAATTAATGTCTTCTTTAAGCGAGTGATTTTCTAATTCTTCTTTACTTTCAAAATAATAGTCTTGTATTTTGTCATTTATTAATTCTATTATAAATAATGTATTACTTTTTGGATGTAGTTTATAGATGTGTTTTGTGATATTCAATATAGCATGTTGAGTGGGAATTTTATAAACTGTTTCTGTTTTAATCCATCTCATATTGGATGCTTTTATATTTAAATCGTTGGATGGAAATTCATTTTCTGATAACCATAATTTGAATTTATGTAATTGATTATTAACATATTTATATAAACCTTCACATGTCAATATCCATTGTTCATCTACAGTTGTATTTAAATAAGATTTACATAGATAAAGTATATTACTTGGTAACTTTGTTTCGGTATAATAGCGCATCTTAATTATTATTATTATTATTTCCGATAAACTATTTAAACCCATTCCCAAAATACTTTACAGAAATGAAAATTGTTATTGTTAAAAAGACAGGTGCACTCGGAGAATTAGATTGGAAAAAAAATATTGATTTAGTACATATTTATAAAAAATGTGGATTCAGAAAAAATAAAGATTTTGGGAAAAGACATACATGGAAAATTCAGGATGGTGAGTATGTATCCTTATATGCAAAAGATAATGGTCGGGCGAACACGGAAAATAAATATGAACTTCCACCTCCTTTAGATACCCCCCTTTATTTTGGAGGGTTGGCGATTATAAAACATACAGAGGAGACACCTTCCAATGAAAATTGTGAGAATATATCCGCTATCGAATGGAAAACTCTGCGCGAAAAATTAATGGGTGGATTTGAAGATTTAGATGAAGAAGAGGAGGAAAGTGAAGAAGAATATGTGGACCCAAAGGATTTGACAAAACATGGTTATAAAAAAGATGGATTTGTTGTAGACGATAATACAATAGAATTTAATAGTGATTCAGAAGAAGAAGAAGAGTGGATTCCTTCACAAGAAGAGAATACAGAAGACTCATTGGAAGATGATGAAGAAGAAGAAGAGATAGAAGCTGACTCTACAAGTAACTCTCCTGAAGAGGAGGAGGAAGAAGAGGAAGAGTCGGTAACCGAGGAGGAGGTACCAGAAATGGTCGAAGGTTCTAATGATGAATTAGAAGAGGAGCAGTATGAATATTAAAATTGATTTAAGTATATAAACAATTATTGTATAATTAACTAAGAATGAAAATATCTAATCCAACGAGTTTTCGCGAAAATGTGAGAGCAAAGTTAAATAAGATTATACGTAAGAAAAAGATATCTTTAAATTTAGAGAAAGGCATGTTTAATTATTCCATTCAAACTGCGAAGAAAAAAAACATTGTACGAAAATGGGACAATGATGCCTTTGTATTAATTTACACTGATAAATTTAGAAGTATTTTACTTAATTTAAATGCAAAATCCACAGTGCAAAATAAACAATTATTGAAGAGATTAAAAACTGGACAATTTAAGGCACATGAATTGGCGTTTATGACTCACCAAGAATTGTTCCCTGAGAAATGGAAAAACTTGATTGAACAAAAAATTAAAAGAGATCAAAATGAAGGGAAGGTCGATTTATCAGCGGCTACAGATGAATTTGAATGTTATCGGTGTCATAAGAAAAAATGTTCATATTATCAAATGCAAACACGTTCGGCAGATGAGCCCATGACAACATTTGTTTCATGTTTACTTTGTGGAAATAACTGGCGTTGCTAATCAATTGTAAATTATTAATACTTGTCATAGTATCAATAATGCCGTCTTTTCAGCGCTCCCAGTGAATATGTATAATTATAATAACATGTACCGCATAGTTGACCACAACCTTCTACATAAAAATAACGCAGATGTATCGGTTTGCAAATATTATATTCTGTATCCTTTTTACAAAATATACATTTTTCTTTGACTTGTCTATTAAGGGTATTGTTCGTCGTGCTACCTTGTGGGTTCATTAATAATTTATATATAGAAGCATTTATATATAAATTTTCAAAAATATTTATTTACCAATAAACATAGTAATATTTTTGAAGCTGGCGGGTTTTTAATTCAGCCAATTCCAACACAGACATATCTCGTAAACATTTCCAATATTTCCAAACAATTTTAGATATCCAAATATCAACTAATGTTGAAATAATAATAAAAATCCACCACCAAGTACGCGCAGCTGGATCTACAGTACTAGGATCTTGAACAATAGCATTACTTATATAAATACCTAATTTTGCCATCCAATCTAGCGTTATATAAATTAAGTAGCTCATAACAACACAAGAATTATAATTTTTTGCTCCGTAAAATCCTCCTATAGCTAAACATGTTGGAATTAAAAAGAATGCATTATAAAACGAATATAGTAAACCAAAAACTATATCAATACCACAAAGAAACATAACTGTCTTGCGAAGACTATAACATTTTAATTGGTCTTCTGATACTTCATTATTATTAAATACAGGTACATAATTTGGACCTCTGGGTATATCTGAGTCGGGAGGGTCATATACTGTTGCGGTACCCACGGAGACACCATTATCCAATACAGTAGCAGTAGGTATTGTAGATTTTTGAGTATTATATGTTGGCATTTTAAATGAATTTGAGTAGCAATGTTTAAATTACTTTCCTATATTTTTTTCCTAACTTTATACAAATGGCCAAACATTGCTGTCACTCCGAATTTAATTGTGTATGTTGCAATAAAACTCGTCAAAAAGCCCCATGGGATAGATGTTTAGACACTAAAGATTTATCCGGAAACCAGTTATGTACTGAACCCGTAAATCTTCCTACAAACTCTACAGTTCAACCACATCCTTCACAAGAATCAACAAAATATCGAAGAGCCCAGATGGTTAAAAATCCGGGGAATACAGTATATGGTAGATGGTCTAGAGCAAAATGGAATAGAAAGACAAAAACATATACAATATTGGGTGGAAGAAGATAATATATGCAATATATAATGAGTATCGATCCTTCAAATTGTCCAGCAAAACAAGGGCTTTTACCAAATGATGCATCTGGTTGCCATTGTTATTATGTAAATGAACAAAAGGGTATTATTGATGTGAGTGCCGCAACACCATTTAATACTACTTATTATAAAAAGAGTGATTGTTGTAATGGATATGTTAAATCTAGAGATTCAACAGTTTTCCCAAAAGGATTTCCTATGAATCAAAGAGGTCGATGGAATTGGAATACTACAAATACCAAACTGTATAGACCTATCGGATTAAGAGTTCCAAATCGCATCCCAGTATGTCCAAAAATTGGAACTTGCTATCCTAATGTTATAAAAACAACAGGGGCACGTCAGAGCGGTAATTTATTTCCAAATACAAATCGAATGAGCCAAAAAAAATTATTCTCGTACTTGTCTCGTCATAGAATTTACTTGAATAGATAATATATTTGTTGCATGGCAAATATATTAATAAGTCTCCAATAATTCCAAATCTTGAAGTTTCCAATACTCAGTCCCTCCATTTGGAATAGGTCTTCTAATAATAAAAGGAATTTTTTTTGCTTTTAATTCCTCTATCGCTATTTTATATCCGCTGATCATGCTTGAAGGTACTTCTACAAATGCATCTGCGCCATTATTCAATTGTTTAGCCCTGATACCCAATACACGAGCTCGCTCATATTTTGTTAACCAAGGAATAGTTTTATGAAATCCATCACTGACAATTCCATTGCTATCTCTTATCACTTTGCACATAGCAATAATATCATTATAATTATTCTGTTTAATTTCTGGATGATAATCTAGCAAAATATTAGAATATTCATCTTTTTCTAACTTTTTCAACATCTCCGAATCTACTTCATCCTCTTCATCCTCATCGTCAGTTTGACCTTCATCTAGGTCCGATATAGGCGAGGGTGGTTGCGCTTGTTTTTCTTCTCCACCCATGTCACTTAATTCAGTATCACTTCCAGACATAATAGATTCGACATCGCTTTCCGGTTTGATATTTTCAGTCGTTTCTACTCCTTGACTCATTTTGTATATTGTAATATAACATTATTTATTTATTCTTTTTTTCAATTTATTTACTTTCTGCACTCTTCCAAATTGTATCACATGAACTACAAATATATACAAATTTGAGAGCTGCATCATTATAACGTAAATAAATGACTTCGTGTTGGTGGTCTCCGGTTTTTGCTTCATCTGGTCTGTTAGAAATACAAGCAGCATTGGGACAAGGTATATTACTGACACGTGGAAGAGTTGGGTCCAATTTGGTATATTCATTAACTAAATGTCGCACACCACCTTCTTTTTTGCGCACTTGAGTCTTGGATACACAAATATTATCGAGAGTGGCGCCTAGTGTATCATCCTCATGGCCACATTTTCTACAATAGTAAATTAAGTTATTACTATCTTCGCCCTTTAAACGAATATAATACATATTTCGACAGACTGTACAGAAATGCATTGTTAATATAATATATATCAGTATTTTTATATTTATTTCAATTTTAAAGATACTCATCAAAGGCCAGATTTAATTTTTCCTTTAGACTACTATAATCTGTTGTAAGTCTCATACTATAAATGCTCGTACTAAACTCCTTTTTATCTTGTTTAGAATCGGTTAATTGATCCATCTCTTTAATAATATCATTCTTCTTTTCAGATAAATATTTTTTAATGATTGGAGAGAATCCTATAAAATTAGATGGAAGAACAGCTCCACTCAAAACACCTAAAATAGCTACTTCATAATTTTTATATTGTATGATTGAATTATATGATTTAAAATCTCTATGCGTTTTTTTAATTCCCGGTTCATTTAATAGTGGTTCATTATGTAATAATGAAACTAAACTTAATAAAATAGCTTTAATAGTTTGACAAGAAGTCCATTGTTCTCCTTTCCAAGTATTTAATAAAGAAATACATACTTTTCCATTTCTATATAAATTGGGATTAAATCTTGTTTTACCATCATTGGTTAAATACGTTACTTTTGGAGGCACAAATGGATATTGTGTAGGATACTTAAATTCAAACATATATGCACCATATCTATAAAGCGAATCGTCAGGTCCAAATATTAATGCATATCCTTTCAACATATTATCCGAATCATGCACATAATAAATTCCATTATCTGTTAACGGATTTTTAATCATTTTTGCTACATCACGTAGGAGTCTTTTTTGATTTTTAGGTGGCATAAATTCCGACTTTGTGGTCATTTTTAATTAGAAATATTTAGAAATGTTTAAATAATTATTATTAAACATAAAACTTCTAACGAGGTTGCGTGTTATTTTGAAATAAGTAATTAACTTATCTTAAAATAAAATTGATATAAAAATATCTGTGATAATATACAGAAAAAGCATGAATTCTCAAATTGGTTCATTATACCAGTTCCTCGAAGACCATAAATGTATTAAGGGTAAAAATATAGCTTCTACACATACAAGAATTCCTGATAAACAATTAAATATATATGCTGGAGCATACGTCATTAATGAAGATGACATGGATGTATTCAAACAAGCATATTGTGATAAAGTATTTACAAACAACCAACAAGAGTTCTTAACAGAAGCTCAATTACCTACAGCAGGTCCTATTTTGATTGATCTGGATTTTCGATATAGTATTGATGTTGAAGAGCGACAACATACCGAAGATCATATCATGGATACTGTTGAATTATATTTGGAACAACTGAAAAAAATAGTAAAAATAACTGATAAAATGTTTCCAATATTTGTTTTAGAAAAGCCAAATGTTAATACATTAGAAGAAGTGACCAAAGACGGTATTCATATTATTATAGGTATTCATTTACATCATGAAGCTCAGATGGTATTAAGGGAATTGATATTGGGTGAAATCGATAATGTTTTGGCTGAATTACCATTGGAAAATAACTATGATAGTGTAATTGATAGAGGGATTGTGACCGGTAAAACAAATTGGCAATTGTACGGTTCAAGAAAACCGGGTAATGAAGCTTATCAGTTAGTACATCATTGGAATATAGAATGGGATGAGGAAGACAATGAGTTTGAGTATACAGATATGATAGAAGAAGATATTGACCATACTGAAATATTTGATTTGATTTCAGCTAGAAAAAAGGATAATCCTCGATTCGAATTACAAGATGCACTTGTAGAAAGATGTAAAAAAGCAGATGAAGCAAACGTGAGAAAGATGACAACCGGGACAAGAAACAGAATACGCATTAGACGTAAATATACAGTATCTAATACTAACCAAGTATTACCTACATCAATGGAGGCATTGAAAAAAGCGGTAAAACAAAATTTACAGGTAGCCGCTATGAATGATGATTTGTATGAAGTACGTGAAGTACATGAATTCGCGATGGGTTTGGCTGAATTTCGCGCCACGGATTTTAATGAATGGATTAAAGTTGGATGGGCTTTACATTCTTGCGATCGAGAATTACTATTTCCAACGTGGATGTTATTTTCAGCAAAAAGTGAAAAATTCGAGTTTCAAGATATACCTCAATATTGGACTATGTGGGATTCAGAATTTAATACTAAATGTCGCGATTTAACAAGAGGCTCTATTATGTGGTGGTGCAAACAAGATAATCCTCTTGAATATGATAAAGTTAAATCTAATACTGTAGATTATTTCATTAATAAAACAATCGAACATGAGAAACCGCCGGATTATGATATTGCCGGTATTTTACATAGAATGTATGGAGACCAATACAAGTGTGTAAGTATTAAAAATAATAGATGGTATGAAATGGTAAATGGTCGATGGAGCGAGATTGATTCGGGTACGACATTGAGGAAAAAACTGTCTAGTCAACTGGCATTGAAATATACATTGAAAGCGAAAGAACTTGTTGAAAAAATGACGAACCTTGAGAAAAATCCATCGCCTACCGAATCGAAATCTGCGTCAGATGATGATGATGGTATGAAAAAGTTGCAAAAACTAGCTGGTAGAACAGCCGGAATTGGGTTGGATTTGAGAAGAACACATAACAAAAATAATATTATGAAGGAGGCTAAGGAACATTTCTTCGATAAACTATTTCTCGATAAACTAGATAATAATCCATATTTATTGTGTTTTAAAAATGGTGTTATTGATTTTAAGAAAAAAGAATTTCGAATGACAAGGCCCGATGATTATGTGTCATTATGTACTCATATTGAATATGTCGAAATAAACGAAGATAATCCAGAGCACATGCGTATTAAAAAGGAAATTACTGATTTCTTCGCGCAGCTATTCCCAGAACCAGAACTAAATAGATATATATGGCATCATTTAGCCGCAGCATTGGATGGTACAAATAAAAATCAAACGTTTAATATTTATACAGGGACGGGTCGTAATGGTAAATCAAAGTTGGTAGAATTGCTAGGACATGTTATGGGAGATTATAAAGGAACTGTACCTATCACATTGATTACTAGTAAGAGAACAACAATTGGAGGTGCATCACCAGAAATTGCTCAGTTGAAAGGAAAGCGATATGCTTGTATGCAAGAACCATCAGAAAATATGACTATTAATGAAGGTGTAATGAAGGAATTGACCGGTGGTGATCCGCTAACAGGCAGAGCTTTATATTGTGATTCAATTACGTTTATTCCACAGTTTACATTGGTTGTTTGTACAAATCACTTGTTCGATATTAAAAGTACAGATGATGGTACATGGAGGAGAATTCGAGTTTGTGATTTTCAGTCGAAATTCTTGTCTAAGCCTTATGAGGATGAGAAGAAATTTCCAAAGGCAAAATATCCATATCAATACAAGGTAGATAAAGATATTGATGAAAAGTTTGGAGAATGGGCACCAATTCTTGCATCTATGTTAGTGAAAATTGCGTTTGAAACAGATGGAGCTGTTGAAGATTGTCCTGCAGTACTAGCGTCGAGTCAAAAATATAAAATGCAACAAGATTATTTCGCACAGTTCTTAGAAGAGAGAGTTATTGTAACAGAAGGTGCTACTATTAAGAGAAAAGATATGTATACAGAGTTTATCGAATGGTACACAGAGTTATATGGTGGTAAAGTACCAAAAGGCAAAGATTTATATGATTTTATGGAATCTAAATTAGGAAAATGCCAACGCGGGCGATTCAAGGGATATCGATTGATTCATTCATTCGAACAGGATTTAGATGTTGTACCAAATGATATTTAGTCAATAATATAATGAATTTTATGTCATATTATGGACTAGGGAAAAGTTTCAAGACCTGCCAAATGTTTTCAAAAATGGGGGATAATGTATTGTATAAAGGAAAAATCACTAATAAAACAATTCCTAAAAGAATAGCTGTTCTATTTTTTTTCGTTTTTCTAAACATCATTAATGCAGCGATTACCTGTATAGAAAATAAAGTCCAGTAAATAATTCGCACATATGCAATAGTTCTACCCACTAATCCAGTTTGTTTGGAATAGAAACTAGCTAGCCGTTGATTGACTGCTGTGCCGCCTGTATTTCTAGCTACATTGCCCGATACATCATTTAATCTATTCTGTTGATAGTCTTTAATGTCTTGCATTTTATTTTTAAATGCCATTTGGGTATCATAAAAATCTAAATTTTGTAAAATACTCCGTTTTGATCGGTCAAATTCATCCTGTAATTTATCGATTGTTGTGTCAGCCATGTCACTAATATTCTTAGCAAATGTTGCCCTATAAGATTTATCATAGCTTGCTAAGGTACGTTGGGCTTTTAATAAATCTTGTGAGGCAGTACTTAATGTGGTTTCACGTTTTGTTACTTTATGTTGCCAATTTCGAATATTTTGGTCATTTTGACATTCAGTATCACAAATCAATCCTGATTCTCTTTGTTTATTGAATTCATTTATCATCTTAGATAATTGATCGTTTAATTGTGCATTATTTGCCATAATGTATAATAGTTAGAAATTAAAAGAATTAATTTTGTTTTTTAGAGGTTGTTGCTGAACTCAAAGCACCTGCTGCTGACCCCGCGAGAGATCCTGCCGCCGATGTAGCCTGACCATATACTTTTTTACTGGCATCGTAAATCTGGGACGCTTTATCCTCAGCTTGCGTTTCCAATTTAGAAACTTCTGCCGAAGTATCATCATATAATTTGCCGAATGCCTTAACATCATGCTCGTAAACAGTATCTCCAGAGGCCGCTGAATATGTACCAAAGTCGAATCTGTTCCAATTCATACTACTTCTCCACCAGTTGTCATAAATAGCTTTCATGGTAAGAATGACTCCAATAGCAATAGAAAGAAGGATAACAGCATTGCCGATGTTTTTGTTTCCGGCGTTTACTAAATAGACGCCTGCCAAAACTCCTAAACCACAAAAAGCAACTGTTCTAAATATATCTGTATGAGAACCGTATCTTTGTTTCTCATAGTCTGTAATCTGCACCATTCGTTTTCTATTATTTCGAATAATTTCAAGTTCTTTAATAGCTTTTTCTGCATTATCAAGTTCTCTTTTGACAATATCTACCATAGCAATTTGGTCTGCTAAGTTCATACGACTATGAGCCAAATTACATTGTGTCGATGTAAGAATATTGTTTAAATCTTTGTATAACTGATTTCGCAATGCACTTAAATCACTGATTCTACCCTTAATTTCCATAGCAGACATTGATGACTCCTCGCCATTTTCCACAGCTTCCAAATCAGAAAATAATTTACCTTCGAATGCATGAATGTTATTAATACTGTCTAGAAGATCATCATATTGTACGTTCAAAATATCAGAACATTTTGGTTGCAATTTAGCTTTACCCGTTCCTGTTGAGCCTCCGCTGGATGAGGATGGAGCAGGTGGAACTTGTATAGGGGCTCCATCACCGGAGAAACATCTGGGCCAACCCGGAACTGAATCGGCAGTTAGACCACAAAATAAAGGAATATCCAATTTTACTTCACAAGCTTTTCCATCATCGGTTAGTGTTGATGAACCTGGGCAACTGGCTTTATTTGGCATTATATATAATAATACTTTATAAAAAATTATTATTTATTTGATTTTGATAATTGCCGTCCCTAATACAGAAATTGCTAAAGTGAGCCAGAGATAATAACCCATCCCCATACTATTTTTACTTAAATGACTATCTTCTTTAAGAGCAGTTAATGTTTCTAACTCTCTACCAGATTTTAATAATTTATGTTTTGCATTTTCATAACTAGCCAATTGCTTCAATAGATTTACACTTTGATTTTTATAAGCACCGGCAACGTTTAAATGATCTCCTTGCAACATCTTAATACTTTGGTTCACTTGTTTTTGTATAGACTGTAATTTAACAGTAGCTGCCTTTTCTTTTTTGCGATTTTCTACTAAAAAGTTACCTGTTGGAGCTACTCCTGGAACAGTACCTCCTCCCTGAGTCCCAGCCTTTTTACAAGCAGTTATCATATCACCTTCTAAAGGCGCAAACCCTTCTTTCTTCCCTCCACCCATACTTCCTACAAAGAGCTCTGGAGAGAAATTTTTCTTGCCTCCGTTATAATCATAATACCACCAACTACCCGGATACTTATCGACTGGATGTGTTGTCGCGTTGTTACTGTAAGGAGAGCTGGGTGCGCCATATATATACTCATTATCAACTTCTATACTATCCCCTCCTCCCCAAGGAACAATACTCCAGTCACCACCACAAGGTTTCGTGCATTTATAAAGAGTATTACTATTATTAGTACCATAAACGTAATTTTTATTACCAGCATTGATCCATTTTAAACGCCCTGGGATTCTTCTCCACTGAGGATTGTTAGGATTAGTAATAGGTAATCTAGCCCGATAAATGTAGTTATTCCTATTTACACCATAAACGTAGTTTTGGCCACCGGAAATTTGTTTTAAGCTACCAGCTATCTTTTGCCAACTTCCAGTACAAGGTTTTTTACATTGATATATATTACCTGAACTATTTACTCCAAACACCCAATCTTTATTAGATGCAGAAATGTTAGTAAGGCGCCCTGGGACTCCACGCCACCCGGTTTCACCAATCGCGTTCAGCTGTTTCGGACCTGTTGCGTGAGCTGTAATACGACCATCACCCCTAACTCCATACACTTCTTCTTGACCAGTACTTAGTTGTGCAATTGAGTTTTTAATACCGGTGGAGTAATCACCGGTGTATGTGTTCGACTTCATCATCTGTTCCCATGGTTTTCCAAGACCTTCAGCAGGACCCCCGTTCAGTATGGAGTTTCCCTTACCTTTAGGACCTCGATAAACCGCGCGTTGCCCGCTGGAGGTCCAATTGCTCAGAGCCCATATTTGTTTTGGTCCTTGTGGTGGTTTTGCTATTAATTGCTGATGAGATTCGACAACACTAGATGTAAAATTCAGTCCTGCTAATTTCTGTTCAGCAAATTCCAACGTACCAGAAAAAGTTAAATAAACTCCACCTCTACCCTTATTCCACGTATTGGGAGATGTTCCACAACCAATCATTCTCTGAGCACCACCTCCACAACCGCCCCCAGATTTAGTATTGGAAGGAAATCCATTTGTTAAAGGAATAGATTCAAGACCTGGACCACTAAAACTAGCGTTACCAGTCTTCCAAGTCGTCCCACTAAATACATCGGTACGGTACCAACCGCACGCACAGTAAGCTAAGTTTTTAGCTATGATATCATCCATTTCCGCCTTAGTTGTTAATCGTACATCAGGAAATTCAGTTGCGACCTGTTGTAAAACGGGAAGCAAACTATCTTTTGTAGCAAAATATGCATTTCCAGGTCTTCCAATCCATACAATCATTTTTGCAGGTTCTGGACAACCAACATTTCTAGGTCTTCCACCTGATTCAAAACATGAACTAAAATCCTTTCCTTTAATTGTTTTACAGGCTTCTTCGTCTTTAGGTATACTACCAACATGCCAACACGTGAAAGATTTATTTGGCAAATCTTCACAATCCATATCATATGGGTCGTCTCCTGTGGGTAGATTACAACCATAAGAACTCCCAGTCCATCCAATAGTACCTTGTTTTTGAACATCGGAATTATTAATTTGGCAATACTGCCCCTCCACATTTTGCATCCCTTTTGGACAAGTCTGTTTCATGGCTTTATTCATTTTTGCTATTGGAAATGTTGGATTAGAATATGTTTTTGCTGTTATCAGACTCGCATTTTTTGGAGCTGCTGAATACATTTTTCCCCACGCTCCAATCATTTTCTGCTTCTTATCCAAATTTTTATTATCGGTTTGATTTGATGAATATCCACCAAATCCTTCTACTTCAGTATTATTCAAAAGTCCCAACTCACTAGAAAATTGTGTCCAACTAGGCTTTGGATTCTCTCCGCCTGCGGATTGTAAAATGTATCCTTCATTGTTGTTTATGAATCCTTTGCAATAATCACCATAGGCATCAGCAGCTTTTATAGCTGTAGTAAGATCTTGAATATATTTTCCATTATCTTGTCGTTGGTTTTCAATCCTAGGTGCATTTGGATATCCCCATCCCTCATTAAGTTCAACCCAAACTCCCTGATATTTAATAAATTGTCTAACTCCAGGCCATTTTGTTAGACCTAATTGATCAATATTAGATTTACACATATTATTAAACGTGTTGCCCCAACCATACGTTCCTCCATCAACTCGTGTCATACCTAACGCGCATCTACCAGTATTACCAGGTTCATTTGGTTTATTACACCAACCAATACCTTCATACGCATCCACGCAAAGATTACTTTCACACTCTTCACTGGCATCGCATAATTCTCCCATTTTTTGTTTAGGAGCATATTTTGATAAATCGGAACATTGTGTAATATCATGTTCATTACCATCTGCACCTGTATATCTTCCTACGGTCTGTCCCCCATCTACACCTTGTGTTCTAGCGGCATTTTGCACAATACCTGACCATTTTAAATCACAACCGGCTTTACAAGAGGAAACAACATCTTTTAATGCTTCACCAGGTGTTGCTGAACTGCCTGCCGCGTCTTCTTTTACGCCTTCAACCCACGCTGCTGTTTCAGAATCATACCCGGCACCTTTTGGACATTCTGCATAACATTTTTGTCTACTTAGATTCGCAGACATATAACTACCAACCATTCGTCTATGTGTCCAGTTACCGTTTCCTATAGCAGCGTTAAACTGTTGTTGTAACATACCCAAACGATTTTGTTCATCATCATTTACCGTTTTTAATGATTTATAAAAATCAGTCATTTTTATCTAATATATAGAGATAAAAAAGAATTAATATACAAACTTTATTTAGCTGTTCTATGCATAGCTACTAATCCTAAAGTAATAGCTGCTCCTAACCATACAAAATAACGCATGTATGCAGCGTTCATTTGTAGCTGATTATCTGTAAGATTAGCACTTAACGTATCTCCTTCTGTTAGTAACCTATCTAATTTTGTATTGCGTTCTTGTAAAATGTTTAATTGTTTTAATGTACTAGCTTTTTGACCAGTTAAAGTACCATCTTTTCCTACCAAATTTTGATGTTGCGCATGATAAGCCATTGTTTTTTGCTGTAATGTTTTTGCTTTTGCTTGTAAAGCATTAAACATAGCGTCCATTTGTGCTTTAACTGTGCCTTGTAATTCTCTATTAGCTAAAGCTGCGCTCCATTCAGCGGTTCTTCCACCAGCAGGAGCAGAAATATTTGCTTTATTTATTAATAAACACTTAGTTCCATCCGACCTTGCTTCCCAAGCAGTACAATTAGAATTGGAATTACAAGCAGATGCGCAATCAGTAGGATTTTGTGCGGTTGAAGATAAAATGCTATCTTTTATTACATTCCAGTCATACCCTTTACCACGTGTAGCTTGTTGTATTCCATTCATTACTGCATTTTGTTTTGCAGTATATGCACTCAAAGATTTATTAAAATCATCTTCTAAAGCAGTGAGTTCTTTGTATTCTTTTGTATTTACTTTATTTAATGGCGCTTCAAGATTATTTCCACTAAAGTTTTCAATAATAGAACCTAATCCTGGAGAAGTTGTTTGTTCAATTAAAGACAATTGTGGTTCAACTGAAGCATCAATTCTGGCTTGCATACTGTTAAAATTTGCACCTTGTGCAAGACTAACATTTAAATTGCTGCCTTGATTTGATTTCTTGTTTGAGTCAAACATTCCTAATAAATCTTTTAATGACATGTTCTATACACTAGACATAGAAAATGTATTTATGAATTTATTTAATCAAGCATACGGAATACCAAACCAAGCTAAAACAAAAATTATTACTAATATTACTAAGAAAACTGCAAGGAAATATAAGGCAGAAAATTTATATTGTTTATGTAATAAATATAATATCAGAGCATTAGTACAGACGTAGTAGGCTAAAGTAAGATAATCTTGGGTCATACTATCTTTTTTATCTGTTCTCAACGTTTTTGAAGCCCTTTCTTCACCAGTAATAGTATTTAATTTTTTTAATTTGTTATTAAATGCTGTTTGTTGACTTGTTAAAGTTGTTTTATAATCTGAAATATCGACTTTCTCAGCATCAACATTTGATTTAACAGATGCCGCTAAATTTTTAACATTATTTAAGCTGTCATTCACTTTATTTAATTCTCCCTGCATTGTACTACAATTTGTATTTGATTTTTTACATTGTATAAATGCATTTTTATAATTTGTATTTAATGTAGTGCTAAAGGTTCTTTCATATGCGTCTAGTTGTTGTCTGGTTGTTTTTGAATACTGTGACATTATATATATACTTGGATTTTAATAACAGATTCTATAATATAGACTATTCACTGCCGTAGGAGAGGAACGAATAATTTCAATCAATTCATGGGGGCGGACTCCGATAGCTTGTGAAACAGGATCAAATCGGGAAATATCTGGAAATTCCTTATCTTTTGTGATATTATAACGTTTCATAACTTGCTGCTTTTCATCATCACTTAATATTCTAAATGTCGGTTGCATTTCATGGTCTAATATATTAAACAAATAATCATGTAAATTGTAAATATTCACGAATTTTTTATCTTTAATTAACAACTGTTCTACCAAATCACGAATAGTTAGATTCGTTTTATCTTTTGAAATAATAATTAAATCATCGTTAGCAGATAATACATCCTCAATATCAAATAAATCATCCACATAATCGTAAATATGACTACTCCCTAAACGAGTCGCTAAATGATACTTAACATATATTTTTTTATTTGTTGTTGGATTTTCTAACAACATATCTAATTCTTTATTATTATACATTGCTTGAATCTCTGTAACCGAAAAATCAGACCAATCCTCTACATAAAATCCTCGGTCTTTCAGAATTTCCAAAAGTATATTTCGTGATTTATATATTTTTGAAATAAGTGGGCTATAGCTAGTAGTACTCATTGTGTTTATATTAATTAAATGATATTTTTAAATCTTTTCAATTTATCTATTTAATCCGTTTTTACATGTTTAGTATTTTCACCTACAATACTTGTTTTGTCTTCTTCTTCTTTAATAGGTTTCAATAGTGATATTCCTTTTGAATCATCTACTTCTTTAATTGTTCTTAATACTTTATTTTCCATTGTATTTTCTTCAGAACCACTACCAGAACCACTACCAGTACCGCGTTCATAATCTATATCATCCTCATCTTTAGCTACGGTTTCCTGTATCATTGCCTGGGCAGGACGAGAAACGGGATTGTATTCCCCTGAGAATGAATCAGGTGTTACTTCAGTTGTTGTTGGTGGTACATAACTTTTAAAACCTGTTTGGGCAGGTGGCAATACCAATTCAGGAGGACCAGTAATAGTTCTCGTTTCAGTAACAGTCACTCCTTGAGGGGGTGATGTAGGATTATAAGGCGGTGATGTAGGACCATAATCTGGAGATATAGGATTATAAGGCGGTGATGTAGGATTATAAGGCGGTGATGTGGGATTATAAGGCGGTGATGTAGGACCATAATCTGGAGATATAGGATTATAAGGTGGTGATGTAAGTTCGACAGGAGGGTCACCTAATTCACCTGGATAAACCATAATTGTTTGTCCATCAGGACCTGTAATAGATGCATCGGAATCTTCATAGGATATCCAATTAACCGTGAAGATGTCGTCTGGTTTAAAACCATATTTTTCTGCATCCTGAAATATAACCTTATCACCTTTGTCCAACGTTTTAAAAGTTGACCTAAATGCAGCTATAGGTTTTTCTTGTTGCTTCATGGGTTGTTCTAGTGGTGGTTGTTGTTCTAAACCACCCCATGGTTGTTGTTCTAAACCACCCCATGGTTGTTGAAATCCACTTTGATATCCTGTTTGATACAAAGGCATTGTTTGCTCAAATCCGAATGGTTGAATAGCGTCTGTTCCCATACTATACGAAGGTATGCCCCAGCCTGTTTGAGCAACAGGCAATTCATCCTCCTTAGGAGTTCCTTCTTTAGCTTTTGGTTTTTCTTTCCAGTTTTCGCTGTGAATCTTGTTATATGTTGTGTTTTCTACCTCCATATACG